>JAAUYG010001135.1_pt1 | contig 10697 bp, 8 predicted proteins | sample 7278091 | NCBI WGS metagenome assembly JAAUYG01 (sample SAMN14350201, study PRJNA611818) | marine sediment metagenome | isolation source: surface marine sediment (0.6m) | place: French Polynesia: Moorea | collected 2018-08
GTATCAGTGATATGTTTACTGGTATGATGGTATCAGTGATATGTTTACTGGTATGATGGTATCGGTGATATGTTTACTGGTATGATGGTATCAGTGATATGTTTACTGGTATGATGGTATCAGTGATATGATGGTATCAGTGATATATTTGCTGGTATGATGGTATCAGTGATATGTTTACTGGTATGATGGTATCAGTGATATGATGGTATCAGTGATATGTTTACTAGTATCAGCTGCATGTTCACTGGATTCAAATTTTGTATTTATTCCAGGTGTCCATAGCAACATCGTATAGATGGCTTCCAGTACCTGGACTGGCAAGGATCAATTACAACGCTGCCATGCGGTGCCCTTGAGTGCTCTCAATGTGTCCTCCAGGCGTATCATAGGTGAACATTTGAATCCAGTGATTTACAGCCAGCATGTGGTGAATGGCATCCAGCAGGACTGGGCGGGGCTGGCCGAGCTCATTGGCTTCCAGTACAATGAAATCCAGACCATGCTTGAAGCAAAAACCGTGAAGGCCCTCAGTTCATGGACAACAAAGAAAGGGGCCACGATCGGCAAACTGCTGAAGCATTTAGAAACAATGGAACGCTTTGACCTATTGGAGAACACACACTTTCAGCAGGCTGTCTGTAAGTCTCATGTCTTTAGCTTAGTATGGTATGCTCTGTATGTGTGCAGTACTGTAGCGTGTACCGTGGATCATTCTTTAACATGTTTCAGACCACCTGGAAAGTGAGGTGATCCTACGTGTATGTGTGCGCCATATATTGATTTGTACCTCTATTCTTATGTTTTGCGTGTCAATAAACTACTACTACTACTACTATGTAGTAAGACAAAAAGTAAGAGATATCTACTAGAGCTAACAACCAAATGGTGTTAGGGGACGTGCTCTGTGGGCATAACTTCACCAACTACCGGTACATCATGTACTGGGGGGGATAATACTTCATGCTTACATATATGTCTGCATGATATGTCCCTTAATGAAATCGGTATCTGTGTGACATGGTGGGTCGCTGCTGTAACAGTCCTCTCGGTATCCACAGAGACAAGATGGCTACATGGTCCTCGTCCCGCATTGTATTGACAGACACATATACAAGCGTGAAACATTGACATGTAAAAGAAAAGAAAATTAACGCTATGTCATCTTTGCGCCTAATAAATGTCCTGACTAGAAAGAGATTAAAACTATGCGTGTTACATATGTGACATGTAGTTAAAAAAAATTATTTTGGTTTAGAGATATTGGTACCTGTGTTGATATACATGTACATGATATAGGTTGGGGTTATGCATTGTATATATACGTGTATATTTCCTTCATTGCTTTTGTGGGAGTTGTTCATACTGTGTTTTACAAAATGTTGTAACCATGGTAACTGATTCTAGTGAGAGATGTTGACAGTTACCAGGAGCATCGAGAGGAACAGCAGATGGACGCTTGCTCCACCAGTCACATGGGCTACCAACCGGTCCAGGACGGGGAAGGTAGATATGACATAGCTAATACTCTCATATTGAAACACTTCTATTAATACAATGTTCTGTGTAATATTTTTAAAGACCTCTGTACTTCAACACCTGCGATCAGCGACAGATATATACTTAAGTAGATATTTATATTTCGGAACAGCATTTGACATTTCACAATGTCAGTAGAAGTAGGGTACATTAATTTAGTTCCTGGTCGACAAGGCCAATGAAGGCTGCAACCTTGTAGTACAATTCACTTTCTACAGTGTTCTAAAAGCCAGTATATTTGTTGTACCATTGTGGCAATTCATGTTCCCATCTTCCCTCAAGGAGGTGATACATGTCCATGTTGTGTGTGTTCCAGTGTCTTCGGCAGCACTATCCTCGACCGCCATCTACCAAAGTACCTCGACCGACCACCATGTGGATCAGTTCAAGAACATAACATGCGGGGAAGGTATAGTACAGATTACACTGCTTTAATGCCCTTCTGTTAATCACTATAACAAACTGCAGTACACGAGGTACAGTCGGTTGTTGCTCCACCAGGCTTCACCCTCAGTAAGATGATTGAACGGATACCATTGCATGTAGGGCACATGTTTTGGACTTTTATTATGCTTACACCAATAATATACCAGCTCATTCATTATCTTTATTTCCTAACACACTGTCCTATCGAGTACAGGTTTCTCTGTAACAATACCTGGTAGTTAATCTGCCAAGTATCCATACGTGCTACTAAGTACATGTACACAAATACTTATTTCCAGATGCTAATTTAGTAGGTTTTAGGACAGTGGGAAAGATTGTTACAACCTGTAGCTTCGTATATTATTATAAGCAACATTTACATTGTATATGTTATTGTAAGTTTTACCTGCTGTTTCAGTCAATACCCGTCAAATTTGACCTATATATTCAGCTATTCAGTCAGTACGGGTAGACTTTAACGAGTATCACAGTCAGTACTGGTAGAATTTAATGAGTATCGCAGTCAGTACTGGTAGACTTTCACCTGTATTTCAGTCAATATTGATATTGTTTAATCCGTATTTCAGTCAGAATGGGTCATCCTGAGTCGTTCGATGCCTTCATCTGTTACACTGCCAAATCCCGCCCGGACATACAGTTTGTCAAACAGATGGCCCAGATGTTAGAGAAGAGACACGGGCTGAAGCTGTGTATCCCTGACAGAGACCTCATCCCCGGAACATCCACATATACTGTGATATCGTTCCTGATAGAAAGGAGGTCTGTATATGGACGACCAACCAACCCCCACCTCATGGAAACCATGGGCTGTGCATGTATTACAGTAACACTCTGACAGTATTCTAGGGTAGAGTTTACTGTAGTTTAAACCCCCTTACCAGTGTCCATGCTCTAGTAATTTTTTGAAAATTTCATATCGCCATACCGGTAATTGTATGGTGTTTTCTGTTACAATTTCCCATCACTGGCTATTTCTTTTCTCACGTGAAATCAGTGGTCATAAAATGCAGGGAAAATGTGCGTGCAGATGTATTATAATATGTAGTGGGCTAACGTCATGTTTAATACATTGGTGCATGGGAAGACAAAATTACTGTAGTCAGAACCTCAATGGGCAGTTCGAAATTGAACCAGAATTGCTCTCCGTGTTTCCCAAACCTATCCTCCCTAATACCCCAAACTAATACCTCTGACTGTGATTGGACGTTTGTTGATTGATGATAATGATTCTATACCTGTTTTGGCTTTTATCCTAAGGTGCAAGAAGATGATTAACGTGCTCTCTAAGGCATACCTGAAGAGTCCTGAGTGTGACTTTGCGCTCAAGTTTGGAGTGGCCCTCAGTCCCGGTGCGTATATGTGTCACACTAATAATCACTCTGGTAATGACTCATCACTCTGGTAATGACTCAATGTTATATTGGATTTTATATGGTTGGAAGAGACCAGCAGAGAGGTCAACATTGCAGTGCCCGGAAAAAAAAAAAAGAGTAGGAAATTTTCATCAGGAGTAATTTCTACTGTTGTCTATTTCTATATTTATCTGTTGGCTGAGCAATCAAAATTCAATTACCTCCTCCTGGACAGATGCCTAATGTTCTTTACCTGCTACTGCAGAGATGGCAAGGTCTGACAGTCAGGTCCCTGACATGTTCAGCATGATGTATAGCCACCCATGCACCAGTACCTTCCAGAGTTAACAAACTTGGTTCAGTAGTATTTAGAGTAAGGATTAGCAGAGGGTGTAGGCAGTGTGGCTATCAGCCTGAGTGTATAATGCTGTCTATTGTTTCCAGGTGCCCGTAGCAAGAAGCTGATTCCGGTCCTCATTGAGGAAGATTGCTATGCGCCTGCCATCCTGCGAGCTGTCACCCTGGTGGACTACACCAAATGTGATCTCCAGGAGTGGTTCTGGGAACGACTGGCTTGTGCCCTCAAAGAACCTATGGCCGAGAACAGCAACCTGTTTGAACCGTCCGGGCCGGGGATTGCGGAGTCGATGGACAGCAGCAGCAGCTCGAGTGGTGGGGCTCAGGGTGGCGGTGGGGACGAGAGTTCGGAGGAAATGATGTACCCGTTCCCACAAGTCTCCAACTTTCCGCCAGAGTCGAGATCCGACGACAGCATGGCATGTTCCAATTCTGTGGAGATGATGGAGCTATCGTCTTCTGCTTCTTACTCTTCTCAACCACAGCCTGCGCCTTCTCAAACACTGTCTGCAACTTCTCAGCCGCTGTCAGCGACTTCTCAGCTGCTGGCTGCAGCTTCTCAGCCATTGGCTGCAGTTTCCCATCCACTGTCAGTGTCTCCTTCAATTGCGGCTTCACAACCATCGGCTTCTCGAAATGTGATGTCACAGCCGTTGTCCCAACCAATGCAGTGTTCCACAGCACCTCTCCCGCAACAACGTAGCAACAAGAAGGGCTACCTTGCTCTTCCCAACCTCAGCCGAAAAAACAAGACATCGGCAAAATAGAACGAAGCGTCGCAAACAGTGCCTCGTGATTTTGAACAAAATATTGCTTACCAAGATGTTACATTTTGTAATGATGGAAGTTGTATATTTTTCTAATCAAACTTAAAGTTTATATATAATATTATAAAAACAAGATATCGGAAATTTGTTGTTGTTCGGATATTTTGTTTATATTTTTCTAATCAAACTTGATTTTGAAATATTTTATATATATGTACAGTGGAACCTGAGAATGAGGGACACCCAAGGGACTGTCCACAACTGTCCTGAAAATCTGAGGTGGTCTTATTTCTCAGGTCCGTTTCTATGGACTGGATAGACGTAGGGACTGAAGTAGTTGTCCTTAATTCCCAGGTTGTTCCTGTTTCTCAGATGGTCGTAAAGACAGGTTTCACTGTATATTAACTTGTGTGCTTTGAGAGGTTTCCGTGAATTGAATTTTGGTTGCTATGATATTTTGTACACGTACGTGTGTGTATTGCATTAACAAGACGGTGTGGAGGAATCTCGGTAATTCCAGATATTGGCTTTGGTGGTGGTATGTATAGTACATGCAATGATATGTACTAAGTAAGCTTGGAGAACAGAGGACACGCTGAAAATTGAAACAGTTGCGGTTTAATGTAAAGACTTACTATAAGTGCGACACTAGAATGGTTTTGTCTATCAAGTACAAGATATTGATCGCTTTCATCAAAATAAGAGTAGAAACAGTGTGGTATGTTGTCACATTACGGCTGTTACCCGCATACCGTTGGCCCATTGTCATAGTATAGAGACAATGACACAGTTCATTAAAGAGACAATAGAAATCGATGAAATGAAAATTGTGATCGATTCTATTCCGACAAGTAGGCAAGAATTAGCAACCACACTTTCCTTTTGAACAAGCCAATGCAGACATATACATTGAGGTTGGCTGTTGGAAGAGTTCACACATAGTTATGCAACAACAAGTCATATAAAATCTTTCCCAATCATACTTGTTGTGACAAAACTGCATTGCGTATCTTGTGTGTGTTCTTCTTGAAGTACCTTACTTTTCCTCACCTTGTTTCGCCTAATGTTAAACTCGGACTGTGACATGTGGAGATATTGTTTCATTATTTCTGAAAAATAACTTCAGCAGCAAAAAAAAACATTAATCAGGTTGGACATTAAAGGGGTTTCATACAGGCGTAATGCCCTCTTGTCAAGACTGGTCAGATTGCTATGGTGTCAGTTTAGCTTATAGGATTTTAGAATGCAACAACACCTTGTCAAATTTTGTGAGCGCACAAATAATGTCTAGCCAATGGAAAGTGTAATATTCATTATTTGTAGAGTTGTAGAGGCCAGTTTTTCTGCCAACAGCAGAAGTGCAGCTCATCTACATGTACAGTGTGTGTTTAACTCTATTATCCGCTTTCTGCGGCTCCAAGTGGAGCATTACTATGCCCTACAGACATAAAATGGGAAACCATTTGCAGTAGTGCCGTGTCAAATTGGGTTTTTCTTGTCAGGCTTTTAAAATCCTGTGATATGTGCTTAAAATGAAGTAGAATACACATAATTACGGTTCTAACTAGTGTTTTCACACTTCTTCAATGATGTGTAATAAAAATACAGTTTCCAAGGTCATTGAACTCGTCAGGAAAACTAGCTGTTAATAGTCATGTCAGCATGACACCTCAGTCTGGGCTGGTACCGACTAACAGCGAGATCAAAGTCGCTTATTTCCTGTATTTCCATGGCGGTGATCAGGAAAGTTTGTGTGCATTTGTATGAGACGGTCTAAGGGCTTTAACTGGTACATTCCATTAAGAGATCATTGTCAGATCATTTTGAGAAATAGCATGTCTGGGTGAGAAGCTTACTGTTACATAGATTGGTTTAAACTTATTTTAACGAGGTTTCCGAATAATGGTATTGTTATATGGATGGTGTATCTCAGGTCATGGTTACACAGGCCGGAGCACTTCAGAACCACCCTGTACGTCTATACTGTAATGTTTGACTGGCGACCAGAAACCAAGGTGAAGTGTATCTGCAGTGTACGAGTGCCAACCAAAGTTCTCGAGTGCTGCATTGCTCAGGTACATGTGTACTCTCTTTGGCCACCAGTTCTTGATCGAGCTCTTTTAACCCAAGTCAATGACATGCAACGACGTATTTGTTTGTGTGTCCACCTTTACTCTCCGTGGGTGAAGTGGCAACTTGTTTGGCTGTTGGACTTGGGGTATTGTCCCCCTATATCTATCCCCAGTACCTTTCTGGCTACTCTGTAGTGGTAATTTATTCCAGATCACCCGCAGTAGCCATGGTAGCTGGGTCATGTTATTGTTGCCGAGGTAGCGGGTTGTATGAATAAATAAATGCAAATCATATTGTTTTCTTTTTGTTTTCTTTGATAGTTGTGTTGAAACACTTCCCTCCACTAGCTAGCTTCTTGTGAAATTTTGAGGCAAACAGCTAAGTAATAGTATTTTATTTACAAAAAAAGAAGGATAAAAACTAAGTCAAAGGTTACTTGGTGTAACTCACTACAGGACTTCCCATGTGAGTGTTCGAAACTACGGGACCGTCACCATAAATTCATTAATGTTTGCAAGGCATTTATTATAACAAATAAATACCTGCAAATATAATTCATGTACCTAGATAATTAACAAGGCTGGAGATAACCACAAATATTAATCCCAGGGAACATGGTTTTGTCTCACAAACATTAATCCCCACGAACATTAATTTAATGAATTTACAGTACCGTAAAACTTCTAATAAGCGCCTGGCCTCTAATAAAAGCCAGTCTCTAATAGGAACTGGGTCTAAGACACGTTTGAAATTTTTTACCGTCCGGGCGCTTATTAGAAGTTTGGCACCCCCAGCCCGCAAAGCTTCTATAATAAGCGCCGGGCCTCTAATAAAGCACCTGTCTCCAATAGCAGCTGGGTCTAAGGCATGTCTGAAAGTTATTGCTGCCTGGGCGGGCACCTATTAGAAGTTTTACGGTATGTGCCAAGACGCACACGCTACTGATTGGTCAAAGTAAGACTCCAACCAATCAGAACCATGCAAATCTGATCTGAAGACAACATGGCGGCAACACCACGACTCGACGGTAAAAAGGACATGTTAAATGGATGTAAAACTGTACAAATGGCTGGTAATGGTGTCAATGCATGGCTTTTCCCTGGGGAAACCGAGCACTTCTCTGGCAGTGGATTATCGCTTTGAAAGGAGCATGCACACCCAGGAAAAAGTGACCAGTTCGCCTCGCATTTGCATGACTCACTCTGAAGAGATGAGAGCGGTCTTTGGCTCCCGAATGAAAGTAACTATTTATCTGACAATTTTGTGGCGTGAAATACTTCCTATTTGTGGGTGAGCCGAGTTTTCCGCTGTGCGACCAGTCTTCCTTAGTTAACAATCTCATACCTTTCATGCTTTACAACTCTGTGGCTACAGTATGCCTTAACTTCGGGGTGGATTGGATTGAATCCTGCAGAATAACAACACCGCCAGAACAAACTGTCAATTGCATCACTTTTATATAACGAACAGCAACACCAACAATGGCATAGTATTTCTGAGCTTACATACAGAAAAATCTCTCATGTGCAATATGGAACCGACGAACGGGTTCGATATGAGAAATTAGGTAGATCCACCACCATTTACAACATCAGCGGGAAAATCAGGGCGTGAGTTCTCAGAACTAGTCAAATACTAAACATACACGTAGTGTTACAATTTAATAATAACTTAATCTATGTACATTGTATGTAGTCAAATACTGTTATCTTGACTTTTATTAACCAATCACAAGCCTGGAAACAATTCACTGCCCTGTTATAGGGTTCATTTTGAATGAAATTCAGATATTACTTCAGAGTTGGGGGGTTGGATTAAGTTCAGACTTGGAGGGTTAAAGATTTACTGCAGAGTTTGGGTAGGAGTAACTTCACAGAGAGGATAGGATTATCTTCAGACTTTGAGGGTAGCATTATCTTAGAAGGTAGAATTAACTATTTTTGAGAACACGCCCTGGAGTATGCAATACAATCACAGTGACTGTAGAGTTCTATACTGAACTGTATAAAACGGGCCAAAGGCCTCCGGACGGAAACGATTCACTTATTAAACAGGTAACACACACACACACACCGGCCTAATACTGCACCCAGCTCTTCCAAAGATACACCTGACAGATGCTGTGTGATAGGCATACACAGCTTAATATCTGAATATCTAAAATAATTTATCCCATATACACGTACACTTGGGTGATAAAGTTCACCGGCTTTTATTACAGCAGGTAATGTTTGCCACATGGCAGAAGCTATATTGCAGTGAGATGGTGCCCAATTTGTACAACAACTCCAGGTTGGTTTCCATATAAAGCCGACAATCACATGAAAAAAAACGGGTAGATGTACCACTATCACAAATCACAGACCACAAGAATTACGCCCCACCCCTCCCCGCGAACTCAAGTAGTTTCCAGTATATGTACGTGTTGTATTTAAAATATTGAGTATAGCCATTCGACCTTGGCACATTAAGATCTTATAAATACAAGGGAACAAACAGTAGATTCCAACAGCTCCATGTATGATGTTATGGTACACATGGCACATACATGTTAATATGTAACATCGTAAGACTTGACACATTGTCACGTACAGCAGATTGGTGACAGTTAATGGACGTTGGTCACTGCCAGACCACTGCCTCCCTATCATATAGGTGGCTGTAAGTAGATACTGTGCCAGGAACATGAGGAATGCAAGGTGTGTTCCGAGGACGACAACTGGCCATGAGTGACATCGTTATGTAGAACTCCAGATACCCAAGCTGTAGTTTGCTACCGTTTTCTTTACATTCATCATGTTCATACCATATATATCCTTATCCATTTAACTTATTTTGCACAATAAACTCGTAGATTTTGTAGCCATTTGCATCTACTACACAACTCCAGTGGCATTTATCATGTTAACAGCCTTTATATTGCCTATTGCCAGCCTCAAATGAGCAACAGACTATTAATAGACCATATCAGACACACTGTCAAATATACACGTAAAGTTGAATCTCACTATAACGCCTCTTATTAAGGCCTGTCTGCTTATAGCATGTATAGCGTGGGTTAATTGTGGACCCCAAGGTTGACAAAAGCCTCACTATAGGCTGTTTTCCTTCATTCTGAGCCTATTTCAGGACAGAAAGGGCTGTTTCACTTATAGGACAGGTTGAAAGCTTGGACCCCAACAAGAGTATTATAATGAGGTTCCAGTATACATGTATAGCACTTAAGACTGACAGAGGCTCCTGAATCCCCACCTATACTCACAGCACCCCAGTCTGTAATGAAACCTTTGTAACGACTGGATTGCTGATTTGTGGATGCTTGCTACAAGGGTGGGTACTGCTATGAAGATTTCAGGGGTTTTGTTTCACTAGAGTCAACGATGTAGGAGGCAGCATCAGACATTCATTCCATACTCAAGACTTGGTTACAGTCCCTAGCATTTTCACTATTTTGTCGTCATTTTTGAGGATGTTGTGTTTGACAGCGGCGATGAGATCATGTTGGTCCTGATTGGCTGATTCCAGTTCCTGTAGATGTGACTTCAGCGGCTCTATCGAACTGTCCGTTATACTGGAAGGAACAGGAACATTGAGGTCCATGAACAAGGCATTATAGCATTGTATAGCATTAATCTCATTCAGGTGATAAAGGAAACATAACGAAATAAAACACGAATAACACAGCTCATAAAACTTAACACAGCCTATAAAATTAGAAATACTATATTTCCAAGGCAACAAAAAAGTGATTAATAAAATATAAAATAAAGTTACCAAGTCTTACAAAAAGACCAACAGTTTGAGGTCATCAGCAACCTCAGTGAAATTTGAGCAGCCAGGATACGTATGTTGTATATGTATAAGCATGATAAGCAGATACTGGATTGTACAAGGCCACATCCAGGTGCTGTCCTACTTTTCCCAATTGGAACAGTAACTTCAACCCATTGAACTGTCTGAACGTGTTAACATTCCATGGGAGAATGTATGTGTGAGGTGCAGGCTGGCATACTGTGTGCACTTTGTTTGGGTCTACAGTGGTTCCCCTCTGATATACTGTAAATTCATTAATGTTTGCGAGGGATTTATTTGGCGAATTTCGCGACCATCTTTAAATCGCAAAAATAAATACCCTGCAAACATAATTTATGTACCTAGATAA
>JAAUYG010008813.1_pt1 | contig 10697 bp, 7 predicted proteins | sample 7278091 | NCBI WGS metagenome assembly JAAUYG01 (sample SAMN14350201, study PRJNA611818) | marine sediment metagenome | isolation source: surface marine sediment (0.6m) | place: French Polynesia: Moorea | collected 2018-08
CCAGTAACCTGCCAAGTTGGCACACAGTCGGCTGGCTTACCAGTAACCTGCCAAGTTGGCACACAGTCGGCTGGCTTACCAGTAACCTGCCAAGTTGGCACACAGTCGGCTTACCAGTAACCTGCTAAGTTGGCACACAGCTGGCTTACCAGTAACCTGCCAAGTTGGCACACAGTCGGCTTACCAGTAACCTGCTAAGTTGGCACACAGTCGGCTTACCAGTAACCTGCTAAGTTACCATACTGTCACAGACTTACCAGTTATATACTATAAGTTAGCACCCAGTCGGTTGGCTTACCAGTATCCTGCTAGAATGTTCATCAGCGAGGATTTCCCAGCGCCACTCGGCCCCATGATGGCCGACAGTTGGCCCGAACAGAACTGGCCGTTGATACATTTCAGGATGGTCTTGTAACCTGTAACCAGGCAGAACACCATGAAATACACTGTACATCACAGCAAGACACATCAAAGTATGACAACACAACGGCTGCACTTCAGTCGTCACTCAATTTCCCTGTCACCTGCCTGGAGACACTGTCAGACAGACATATAATTACAACATGTACCTTCTACCACCTATCCTGTAACCATGGTAACCTAGCCATGTTAACAACACTCCTTCACCTACAAACCAACCTATGGTTAAGGTCCAGTTTTTTAGTGTGAAAGACTTTTTAGATACCACTACATGTATCGTGTGTATTCGTAAAACATGTAACATTGTTAAAACATGTAAAATACCGCGTAAGCCACCAATTGACATGTATACTTCACCAGATAGCTGGCTCCAGTTGGACCGTACATTGTACGTGTTGTAATTGTGTCTGGGAACTTCATTGGAAGAGATGTTGGATTATTAAGTATGACGTGATTACAGTCATACTTTAAACTATTTAAAATTAATTCCAAAGCTAATATCAATAAAATTTCAAAACATAACATGTATATGGTACATTCGTTGTATCTTATGTAGGTTATGTTCATTGCACCTTAGTTGTGTTCCTTTACCCAAGCTACTGTCATCAGGTTACACTGGTGACAAAATTGTCACACTGCGGTGACAGAGCAGCCAGGTAACCGTGGCAACAACACAACAACAAAGTAGACTACCTTAGCTAGTAATGTGAAAACATGGGACAAACTCATAGAAATACATGTGCTCTACTGAGTCTATTCACTGACTCCTTGTGTAATAAAATTTATCGAAATTAATGAAAATAGGGGAGAAACTGCTGTTGTTTTACCATCATGCATCTGGCCAGATGTTAATACACACAGTACATGATAAAATGCTAAGTCACATTGATAATGGAACGTAAAAAGTTGTATCCATGCAGCCACCGACTTTCCACACAGTCATGCCAACTGAATATTTATTGACCAGTATTCTTACATGTACGTGTATAACACATGCGCAGGAAGCCCACACAGTGACACAGAACACAAAGGTTGACTTGTAAGTGTATATCGCATATATTGCACACTCTGTACTGAATGCAGGTTACGTACCATACCCATGCTATTTATTTATCATTGAAAACATACATCCTTCAAGTTTAATCATGGTCAAATCACTCCATGTAAAGGTCACCACCGATTTGTGACAGATACATGTGTGTAACCATGGTAACCCAGATCCAATATGTACTCAGTCAATATTATATCTGCACATGAATATTCATTGTTTATGGCTGTTAATTGTAGTAAAGCCTTTTGATAATGATCATCAACTTCTGCTTTTACTTCATATGCCAATATACATTGTATACACGTCAATCATCATCATTTATTATGTACCTTTACTCATTTTGCTTTCTGCAATGATTTTCATGCGTATTTTTCGCCATGTTTCAGCCCAGTTCATATTGTCATCAATACATGTTAACATGCCGAGTTGATATCATCAATACATCATGTTAATTAACATACTGAGTTGATATTAATTTAAATCTAGTAGCTATATGTAGTGTCAGTGCCCTACTCATGCTGATGTCCATGTAGCATCTTGTAGACAGGAGATTGTGAGTCTTGACAGATTTCACTGCAGCGAGCTCTGATCCACCTGTACATGCTGTAATCCCCGTCACACTGGCCACCAGTGGAGACAGATAACGAAACACAGTAAGCATGTAAGGCGCCGAGTCATGAAATATCTTACCACTTGCAAATTAACTTAAAAGCAAATAAGAGTGAATAGGTACATCTATACATTGTACACATTTAATATGCTTTTTGGAAAGCCTGTGTTGAGAATTGCGGTTTTTAGTAATAACCTGTCCTGGGTAAGCCTGCAATCTGTGTAGGCCTCAGGCTCCAGGCATTGAGCCTGCTGACTGTAGAGTCGGGAAATGGTGTTAGTATACAAAGGTACGGTAGCAGTGAGATTATCCGATATCAGGACATGGATCTACATGCCCTATGGCAACAATAGATAAAAGGAACTAGGGATGTTTTAGCTATGTTATTAGCAGCACAGCTGCTTCCCCATTCAGCCAGTCTGGTAAAAGCTTTAGCAAAGCCACCAGTACACATGGTACATGTACTGCAAAATGCTAGGCTAAGGTACAATGTGAATCTTGATGCGTCATACAATATAATCAACTCGCGCTTAATCACATGTACTACCGCAGTCTGTCATATCACTAATATAATCAGAGCATATCTGATATGCTCTGATTATTAATCCTTTCCCGATGTCAACAATACCGGTACCCGCAATTGAATACAATGAAATAATTTTGCAGTTTCATCTTCAAACGCTAGGAAAAAGAAGTCATTGTATTTAACACAAAGTGACTTATCATAACAATGTTACAAATTATTGTTACTCACTTAATATTTAGAGGTGTAATCGACAGATACTACCAGGTAGTCAAAAAATAATATTAAGTGCAAATTGATATATATCGGCAGTCATATTGCCGATGACATATTGTCCATGCATCGCAATCAATTGCTAAAAAGCATCTACAGAAACTAAGAACAGCCAATTTCCGAGCTCTTACTAGTTACTGCTCATCGGCAAACAGTGGTGGTTCTCAAGTTTAACTCTTGAAAAAAATTATGCTTATGGATTAATGGCATTAAAAGGTCCTAGAGTTACCAATACCAGGTGCCCATTGCGCTGTGGCTCAGAAAAAATTATATGACTTCTCAGAGCAAAACTTAACTAGCTTAATATGGCAGTAGATTGGGACTGCCAAATATGGGGTGCTATAAATTGGGCAGTTTTCCCAATGCACATAATGCAACAAAACCGACAAAAACGAACATCGGTGCATCAAAGAAATTTACCCCAAATGGACGATTTGCTGATGCATCGATTAATTGTTAGATCTCTACTTAACATAACATCTAAATAGCCTACTGAGGGCTTCCAGTGGACACAGTTCAACATGTACTGAGCATGCTTCAAGGGGCGTGGAAGCAGTGTGACACGTGTGACCTAAGGTAATAGCAAGACGTTTTTTCACTATACTGTGAGTATACAGTGATCAGTATACAGTGCTGACACAGATTCTACTTAGAAAAATCCTTTTCTCTATAACATCGTATAAGCAAGAATATGAAGAATGGGGGCGGGAGGATGACAGGCAGTCTGTAGGAACCACTGCGTGATAACTTCACTACCTTCACAGAACTCAGCGGCCTTGATCAGATAATCTCAAGCAAAGCTGACAGAACCACGGTACCTAAATGCTATCCCCCGCCTATATCCCCAAAAGAAATGTGAAGAAAAGACATCAAAGGATTTAACAGAAAAACGGAGTGCTACGACAAAGTGCTCTAGCAACAACGGAGATCCACAACAAGACATACATGTAGGCTCTGCTATAGCTTATATTGTGTTTTGAAACACTACATAAGCTCAGCAGTACTAATTATAAACTGCCTAAATATAGAACATCCACAATAAAGGACAAAGTCTGGCAGATATATTCCCCTGTGTGATCTACTTATATCTTAATAGCTGAAAATATCCTTCATTGTCTTACCTGCATTGCAGTCCCATATATCCCGAATGCCAACTTGACAGCCATGAGAAATATAGTCAGATTTCAAGTTAATTCAAAGCCCAATTAACGCCTAATAACACTTGATACCACGTTCCTACATGTACCATTACCATACACAGGCAATACCAAAGACAATAGAATGTTCTGGTTACGTCATCATGTTTGAATACTAGTACGCTGTTCTTTCTATATCTGCAGCTGTATTAAGTCAAATTTGGGTGTTTATAAGTACCAGAGTACTAGGTGTCATCAATAAGATATCTGCTTTAGAACTATGTGATCTGCTAACTCACTACCATGACTCACAGTCCTCTATTAAGACCATTGTCAACAAACATGACTCATTTTGTATACAGGCATATAACATGTATAACAGTACATTACATTATAAGGTTTTTCAAATACCTATACATTGTATTGCATAATGTCTTGCTTGCATATTAGGTATTGTACTTGTAACTCCGATAAGAATCACAAGTATGCATCATGTACACATGACTCTTATGTATTGAGAACAATAAGGTGTCAGTAATGTCCAAGTCATATTTGAGTGAAGTAAATTGGTCTATTTAACGTCGCTTCTTAACCAGTCGGGTCTAGAATGGCCGCGTGTAGGTCTCTATAGCTACGACTGGCCGTTACTGCCCGCCAGGGGCTCCTACATGGGGACGTAGTAGTACCCGAATGCGCCAATTTACGGGGGTTATAGAGTTAGCAAAACCACAGGTAGCCGTAGCTGTGCCTATGCCTGTATTTTGCTTCTGTGTGAGTGGTGAGGCCATCTACGGGAACAAAGTGGTGCTGAGGAATCCTACACACTCATGTAGCACATGAGTCAGATAAGTCACTTATGCAGCCACGTTCTAGACCAGACTGTTAACAGCCAGGGTCTTATGAGCGACGGACAGGACGCCGGGCAATGAAAAGAAGGATGCAAGTGCCCCAGACATGAATACACCGGGTTTCGACCCGGGACCCAGTAGTCTGAAGTCGAGTGTTCTACTGCTCAACCAAGCGCACCGCGCTTACCTGCTTACCAAGTCACATTTGTATGACTGAAATCCGGAAAAAAGATTCTTGCATTCATCACTTCAGCCGTTCAGTATATAATATACTATTATACATTGTACTTTGCACTGTGTCACCTCAAATAATTCAGTGATAGCAAAAGGACCAAAATGAAACAATCAGCCCTCAGTGTACACAAACCTGATTTCCCTAAAATTTAAAAACATGAAATACTTTCCAGATAACATTTAAGACATGACATGTCTCGCCAGGAAGTGTGGTAGGAAGACCATATAACATACCGACATAAAATCATCACACTCCAGACCACGTACTTGATTTTTACAAATGTTTTAACTGAAAAAATTTGCATGATTACGGGAGGGACAATAGATTGTGACAGAAAGTTCTTTTTTGTCTCTCAACAATGACCCCTACACCGGAAAAGTTTCACACCGGAAAAGTTTCAATACCATTCTATTTTTCATGTTTCCATCACCATAGCCTGGCACCGTACATCCTCTATCAGTTGAAACCTTCAAGTATTGTATTTCAGTTTCCCCCAGATGCCATTGTACTGACTGGTTTAGAGGGAGTTATTGACCTATTCCATTAGTAGGACCATGGTCCAATGTAAATATTAGCTGGTGGTACCTCGCTGGGATTTCCTTACAGGGTGACAGGGCTAAAAATACGTCACCAACGTGTGGCATCATTACAGCCTGCTCCTTCCCTCTGCACTGGTCTGGAGCTGCCTTCAAGAGACAGCCGAGGACATCATTAAAGGCGCTACATGCTATCAGAGTACATGTGTACCGGAGTCAGTGCTGCAGCCTGGCTGTAACAGTGGCAGCTGCGGCCTGCGGCCAGACACACTGACCTAATCAATAACCCCGGCTCTGGCGTCAATGCCTCCCTCTATACAATATGCATCCCAGCTTTTTCCAGATATGGTTTGCCAGCACAAAGACACAGGGTGTATGGGTGGATGAACAATGATAGCCATGCCAGAGCACCTTTCCCTGGGAGACATTTATCATGTGTTGTCATGTGCCACACCCTTGCAGAATTTACCAGAACAAGGTTAAGAGACTCAAGATGCACAGGGACTGGAGTGATGGCATTGCTCTCTCTTGATATGGAACAACATATCTCCTGATCCCATTCATGTACAGATTGATGTATATCTTTAAGAAAATCCCTTTGAAAGTTGCAACAATATTTATTTTCACATGATAAACCTTAAAATTTTAGCCACCAACTTCAACTCAGTTATTCGGTATTTGTCATTGTGTACATCAGTTGGACATGTCTACAGATATTACCGGTAGTACAGTACTTCCTTTTTTAATCCATACTTAATGGTTGTAAACATGGTAAAAAAGAAAGTACATGTACATGCATTGCAGCATACTTCATACAACAATGTACAATTTTTACATCAAGGCGTACTTAAATGCGCCTTGCCATATTTCTAGAACATACATGTACATGTAGTAGTTGTATAGCGAAAGTGATCTACAATTTGACGAGTACAATGTACTATATAGCTCATAATGAAAGATCTCTGATTATAGAGAATATGTACATAATATAATGCAGCCAAAAAATGTGAGCATTAGTCACGACACGACCTGCCAGGAAAGGTCAAAAGTGGGAACACCAAGCCAGTGCAACAGTACCAATTACAGGCGGGTCAATGTAGGACACACCTTAATTAGGACCATTTAGGGGGTCTAAATTCAGGCTGAAATCTGACTAGTCAAAGTACATGTACACTGTGCAGGTACATGACCTCTCTGACATGTCAAATCTTTCTATTTTGCTTTCTCCTTCTAATTTCCCTTCTTTCTTTTATACCTCCTGTTTCTTTCTGTTCTGTGTTTCTTTAAGGCTTTTCCTTCTTCCTTTCTTCCTATCTGTCTGTCATTCAAATCGGAAGTACATGTACATCGTATACAGCCACACCACCAGAGCATTAAACAGCCCACTCCAGTTTACGCTAAACCCTATACATGTATTTATCAACACAACCCAGAAACCTAATAACACACTTAATTTTTGGTAGGTCTTCCCATCAATCAACCCTCCCCTTATAATGGTCATGATTTTACTAAACTTAAAGGCAGTTCTGCAATGATTACCAGGTACATGTAGGCAGTTAATAGAACATATGGGTTGCACAATTGTAATATATGCTAAATGCGACTTTTGTCTACAGGCTGATTCATCCCTTTGCAGTGAAGCAGTCAGTGAGTATACCCGCTGACCTGGCAGCACTGGCTGCCAGTGGCCAGATAACACAAGACAAATATATTATATATCACTGTGGGCAATGTGGCAGATAGATCACTGTAGGTTGGACATGGACCCTATGAGATAACAGTGGTTCATGTTCATTCCTCTCCCTACCAAAAAGGGAGTACAGCACGGTATTTAAAACAACATACTCTATATACTCTAGGCAACTCAATTCCAACTGAAGGTAACGAGAAGAGGCGCTCTGCCATGGTATAGGATGTGCCATTAAAATTCAGGTCACTAAAACTATTCCTCCAGAGCAAAGGTTTAACCATGTGCTGGAACTTACGCTTTGACCAAGATAACTTGACTAAAGCTAGAAACAATTGTCTTTCTACACACTGAGTCTTAAAAGAAAACAAAATTATTGACTAAAGCTGTTAGAGCTGTTGGAGCTGACAATACACTGCCAGCCACGACAGATAGAGGATAGAGAAAGGATTATCACATGGTGATCCTAGTTCCTGTGCATGCCCTGCCAGTGACTATCCTAGAGATTGCCCCATAAGATTACCGGTAACTGCAATATCCTGTCCATCCATGTTGTAAACTATCTCAGACTCAGGCGGTTGAGTAGCCATCAAAATGAAGAACCTTGTTGGAACTTGGTGGTAGTAAAAATGGGAAATTTACTTTGACAAGAAATGTGAATCATGAAAATCATGTATTGATTACTACATATATCATGCTTTAATTACTGGTACAATACAATTACATGTGATTTACAACCATTCACCAACCACCCCAGGCTGTTCTATCTCAGATAGGCAGACAAAACTGCCTCAATTTTGAATCTTTTCTGGCTGAGTATACGGTGTACTACTTAACTTATTACTGAATTGGTCTTACCATTACTAAGTTGCAATTTACTTTTATAAATTGTTATAAAGCTAGTTAAGCTACCACTTACGTTCAACAGAACCTTTTATTTCATACAAAGACTTTCTGAAGGGTACACGGCTCACTGGTTATGGAGAGCTGTGTGTGACAGAGGCTAAGTTTGGTGCATCTTTAAATTCAGCATCAACTACTACAATGTGGGCAAGAAAATTGTTGAAAACCATGCTACCCGTCCCTGATGGCTTTCAATACAATTTTTTTTTAGGCCAGCAAAAGGTGAAAGACTGGATTCCATATAATACTTGGCTGGGTACCTACACAAGTGCCCATCAGGCATGTTTACTTTAACTTCAGCAGAGCAAGGCAGCCAGCCAGGCAGAACTAATCTCCATGATAAATGTAACTTTGACTGGACTGCTGAGTGAGCACTATTTGTGTTCTCAACTTCAGCCACTGAATCCTTTACATGTATCCTTGTAAGCCACATAATATTATGTATCTATACCTATGTCAAATTCTTGAATGAAATCTCAATTATTTCATCCCCAGGACGAATGCAATCCTGATACAAGAACTTTAATCAGTCAGTTAAATACTTTTTTCAGACATTTTGTTCACAGACTCGCAAAATGTGCACAAACCCACACACACATGATCATTGAAATAAAATCCCGCCTAGTGGAGCCTGGCAGGGTTTTAACAATGTAAACACATACAAGTACAATTTTACTAATCCTTGCTATTATGTAAATACTCACAGCCAAACCAGGGCGCTCAACACATGCAACATGCTCAAAGGATACTCCCATTCACAATGTTATTAGAAAAGTACAGTACAAACTGTATCCACAATGAAAACAGTTGTTTTTTATATTTTTTTTAATATGTGTAACAGTGTTAAACTATTGTAAACATAGCATAGCTAGGAAATGGAAATAATGCCAAGTAAAAAGTATATGTTTACAGTCTAGCATTCAAAGTATTTATTTAAATGTTCTTCAATTAAATACTACAGTAGTTAGATCCAGCAGGGAACAATTGGATGCAATATTCAGGGTCTTGGTACTGTCTGCCAAACTCCACTCCCTTTCCGCTGGCTGACTTCAGCCCTGTTAGTACCCTGGGGTGTGTTGTCAAGGAGATGGTCTCCAAGGAGACATCAGATGGAAGAACTGACTGCAGATCTACAGCAAAGGCTTCACACACCTGATCTGTATGTTGTGGCTTATAAAAATAGTCTGATATTAAATCGCAGATACCCCTCTATCACACAATCTTAATTGAATTACAATGTACATTCTAACTCTACTGGTGTTAGTTTCTGGGAAAATGTCAAGTTCACTGGTGATCTTAAGGACGGAAGCCAAACAGGTTGATCAAGGTGATTACCGGTAGTTCATACTGTACAAGATATTTCAGGAAACTGGCCACTGAAAATTAAATTCTACAAATTTGATTCCATGTTTAAGTATACAAGATTTTTGAAGATAATGTATAATAGTAAATACCATTTATACTACATTGTGTAGCTGACAAAAAAAAAAGAAATTAGCTACTAAGTAACATTATATAGGGTTTACCATGAGTTACTTTGAACTTGACTTTCATGAATGACCTTAAGTTTCAAAATGTCCCAAAATATATACAATGTACTAGTACTGGGGTACAGGCAGATCATATATTAAATATATGATCTGCCTGTACCCCAATAATATTATGATATTAAGTCTGGAGCCTGCCCTTGACTGTAGCTAGTAAGGGTAATAGGCACATCCTGAAAACATGTAAGAACAGGGACAATACCAGTATACCCTTATATGGATGTATATCTAGTGTCTGACCGTTGAAATCCCCCAAGACTCTCACTGCAGGAGGAGGGGGGGGGGGGGATTGGATTGCCTGGAAACCTGTCTCGATCTGTGGGCACTGACTGGTAGCAGAATACAAAGAATTGGAATTCATACCGAATATAACAGAGACAATACATGTACAGCCAGGTTTCCCAAATGTGACAGCTCTGAACAACTGCTGGCATAAGTAAGATTGTTTTATCCGAACATACATAGGTCAGGAATTCTCGTCAGTTTCCACCAGTGACCTAGCTTCCATGCAATATGTATTTGTTTAATTCACTTCAAATTGGGGTTCAAATTACACAATAACTTGATATGACCCTTAATATCCAATTACAACCCAATATGTTAAAATGCAGGATATATGACATGTATGAATGTTCAAGATTCGGAAAATGATCGCAAACGTGACAGATCAGGCATTCCACCTGCAAATACGTTATCAGATAAAAGTATATATGGATGCATCATGAGCCACCTGAAACCAGTCTTAATTGAAACATCACTGTCATGACACCCATGTGACCTCACTAATTGGCCTCCGAACATCAGTTCAGGCAATGTACAAACATTGGTCTTTAATTATTCGATCGTCATAGCAGTCTGCTCGAAAGAGTGCACATGAAAAATGTGTCAAGACAAGTTCTAGCAACACTTCCACAGCACACTATAATCA
>JAAUYG010080629.1_pt1 | contig 10697 bp, 10 predicted proteins | sample 7278091 | NCBI WGS metagenome assembly JAAUYG01 (sample SAMN14350201, study PRJNA611818) | marine sediment metagenome | isolation source: surface marine sediment (0.6m) | place: French Polynesia: Moorea | collected 2018-08
TCGCAAGTCTAATGGCATGCAGAGAACTAATGGACTCTTGGGCTGAAGAGAACCTTGAGATGCTGTCGCCATTGTGTGTCAATGATTACTCGCAACGCACAAACATGAAAATTTAGCTTCTGTGACGAAAGTAAGGTGCACTATCGCAAACCATACGATCTGTACAACACTTGGCAGATCCAGTCGTACCCTGAGAAAGGCGAAAGTGAAATTTGGTCCTCAGATGGGTGGAACGTTTTCCATTCAGGGTCGCCCAACCAAATTCTGGAACCCTTCGTAAGATTGTGCGTGTTTTTTGGCCTAAAATGGGGAATGCTTCTGCGTTCACCCTAAAACTGTTCGGTTGATGCTCCGAGAAGAGGGTGAGCTTTGTGTCCAAAAGTGGACACAACTCGAAAAAAGGAAAACTGACGTGCTGATGTCAAAATCATGTCTTTGGAAATATTTTGTTCTTCTGCTATGGGAAATCAAGTTGTGAATCTCTTGACACAGATTGGTGCATTCTGCATGCAGGAAGGTGGCTTATGTTTGCCGTGGGATTAACCCGGAGAAGAGATGTCTGATTGCTGATGACTCCTCATGGAGGCATCGAAATGTTCGGCTGACCGACCCGTAAAGTCTCACTCAGAGGCGAGTAAATGGGAATTCCCAGAGGAGTTAACATGCGACTGAAATCGATGCTCACAGCTATTTTCAGTCCAAGTTGAAATTTTAAGTGCAGCCTGACCGTGGTGTGTAGTCCTGCCTCTTTCAATTTATTCCATTTTGTGATTGACCAGGATGCCCCAGGTGGGTGGCGCTCTTTACTGACTGCATTTTCAGGCCACTTTGTTGTTATAAACTCAAGCATGAAGCAGTTGCTGCTGTTTTAACAAGCTCTGTCACGTTGTTCCCAGGAGCTGTTGCGCATTCATCTAGCAAGCCGTTCCCCACCGGAGGCTACATTGCTGTCACGTACATAGATTAGATCAGTCCGCTTCGCACGGCTAAAATTGACATTCTATTGACTCATTATCTTCTTCATGGGAGATACTTAAAGTACATTTTGTCACAATCTAAATGGGGAATGAGATGATGAAGGACTCAGGAAGAGTCCTAAATCTCAGGTTATTGTTATGGTGCCATTGACACGACCAAGCCAGTGCTTTTGAGAATCACAACACTGAACAGAAGGGAGGCGGCCTGAATTTCATGTGGCTGTCAGTCCAAAATTGTTCCAAACTGACGCGGTAAATCACAACTCCTGTTCAGTTCGCTTTGCTCTGAACGCAATTTTGCAATGGAAACAAGTAGCGCCAGACACAGCAGTTCTTTCTCAGGCTGAAATAATTTGTTGTTTAGAAGTAGGTTGGGATTTGAATCAATATCTACATAGAGGCTCCAAGGGATATCTTTGATGGTCTGTCATGGTTTACATCAGAGTTGGAGCTTTGGAAGTGTTCTATTTTGGACAAAACAGGCACTTTTCCAGAAAGAGAGAAATACAATTTTACGATCTTTGTAATCTTTTTAGTATTGACCTATCTTGACTCATAGTCCCCCTTGTGCGCCTTCCACAAGTCGCCATCGAACATCGCCATCATTGTCGTGGGTCCTCAGTTTCATGTCGTGTAGCAGACATTCAACACACACAGATGAGTTTTTGTCAATCCTCTCAGGAAGAGGAAATATGGCAACTCACTGGTTTGTTGAAAAGATAGTCTTTTGAAGTGACGTCGTATCTAACACAATTACTGTGTGTTCCTTTGATATTGCACTTAATACATTTAGCAGATCATGCTTCATCTTACATTTTGCATCAAATAATTGCAAAACAGTTGTAACAGTTTCACTTCAACGTCTTCATTGGTGGAGGTGCAGTTCTGGTTCCAATAACTTCCCCTTTTCGGTGCAAAAAACTTAACTGAAGAGGTAGCAGTCTTTCCTTGCGGCGTTTTGTGAATGAGACATATGGGAATCAGTCATTGCCTCTTTTTCCAGACAAAGAAGGTCAGGGACACTCCATAAGTCTGTCCCAAGCACCTCAGAATCACTGTGCTGTGGTAAACATCTCATGGTTTCAGCAGAGGATACGGCTGATCTCTGAACGACCACTGCACACTGCAGAGTGGCATTCCCTGAAATCTTCTGGATGACTAAAGATCGGCATCTTCTATTGTTGATCTAGGCTAACCCTTGTCTGCTTGAAGAGCAAAGGTCATCTGGGAATGGATTGACAAGAAATAAGTTTCCATGGGAACCGCTGACCATGGCATGTAATTCCTGAATATCTACGAATCTCTCATATTGCGAAGGCGCCAAGGGGATATCAGGTTTGAGATGATTCCAGTGGTGTCACATGACATGTGCCAAATCCGAAGATTGTGCACGTTTCTGACAGGTTGAGCAAGATCATATGGGCGCTTGTGTGAAATCCGCTCGGAATTTGCTCACTTAGGTGCCCTCCTTGACTTTTCAACGTTTGGACGGAATAAAAACACTCGGGTTTATTGTGTCAAACAACAAACCAGCACTTTGTAACCAGGAAAATGAATCATTAGATTCAGAATTGCCAGCATGTCATGCAACAATATCATCCCAGGCTGCAGGCCTCGCAACCTGTTGAAATTTTAATGAAGCGAAAAGGTGATAAAAGGCATTCAGCAGCTACGACACACAAAAGGATCTGTACCATTTCATATCATGAAACGAGCTCGAATGAAATACAGCTTCTAACGCATCTCTTCAAAACCAAACTGGAGCCAGGTTTTGTTTTGTTGTAATTCTTTCGGGCAAAGCTGCTGGCACCTTCAAAATGGTGGACGGCTCTGCATAAGCCAATTAAAGAACCAAATGGAACTTTTTTCCCCCAAAACTAATGCTGGAAAATCGACACATTCTGAAACAAAGATGTGATTCTTTGAGCTGTTTGATCAAAGACATCCAGGTCAACTTTGGAAAGCAAGAAAAAAGAAAGATTGTCTTGATTCTTTGTCAGTTTCCGAAATGGTTGGCAGTGCAGACTGACGTGAAAATAGCGATAGGGAGGTGCAAACTGGCCGGAGAGAAGCAGCTGTATCCCGGCGAAGCTTGGGATTTTGTGGTCAAATTGCATCATTAACGGACGGGGATACAGATTCAGCTCAAGCTGTCCTAGACCTCTGGTTTTGCAGCTGAATCAGAGTTATTTAGGTGCAACGATGACAAGGCGACTTAATGGATGATTGTACGGTCTGCAGATAATGTGCAGGTTCATTCACAATTTATGGAATGGCGCAAATAAGCAGCAGTATCAATGTGTTGGCTTTTTCTCCTTGTAGTTACTTGTGCAAACATATTAAGATCCAGTAAGGCACATCATTAGGCTTTACATTGGATACATTTACTTTGCTTGACATTTGGACTTCAAACACTGTTCTGTAGACAAATAAGTTCGTGTTCATACGGAGAGCTTCGTATCATATTGTGGCCAGCAAAATGAATCCTTTGCCAGTGGAGTTTGTAGGCCTGGGAAGAATTGAATGGGAGACCCATTGTTACAGAGATAAAAAGTAGCCCGAAGCAATAACCCCTTGAAAAGAAAGATCTAATTACATCCATCTTATTTCCTTGGGTCAAAATCACACTGAAAAAAAACACTGACCAAGGCAAGTAAAACGATCTTGGTGGTGCAGTGTTTTCAACTGCAAGGTGCTTTTTGGCCTTTTTAAAAGTCGGCCCTGGTGTATCTCAACAGGTTTTCGCGTGACGTGTCTTTTTTGGATCGAATTCTTCGGACCAGTTTCTCATTAAAAGTTGCAGTTTGTTGAGTAAGATAATTACCACGCTGTTCGTGCAAAGTCTTCACGAACAGGAGGGCGACGACACTGCACCTGAAGGCAAGAGAGACTCAGACAAGGCCGGTGTTTCCAGCACACCGCATTCGTGTCAGACACAAGGCCAGCTCGTGATGATCAGGTATACTTGACACCAAGCACGCAACCTGCTTATTTAATTACAAGAAAGAAGTTTCAAACAGTTTCACTTGGTGAGTTCCAGTTCAACAGATGCAAAAAGCTTTTTCATGTGGTTCAGAGATGTTCTGCACAACAGGCTTTTGAAAAGATGCCTTTGGTTTTCTATTCGGACATAATGCACAGGCCGTGGTGGTCCGAGACATGTTGCAGCAATCTTATCTCGGCTTAACCACGATTCCTTTAAGGATGTCCGGTGCTCGGTGTGTGTATAATAAGAGACGTCGGACAGGATGACCTTCGCGCAGGGAAACCCGAGAGAGGTTCTGGATTGCCGAGTGAGGCTGACGGATCTCAGTTTCTGTGCTGTCAAACAGTGATCGATGCTGGTCTCTTCCTCAGTCCCAAACGATCACATGGTTTCGCAAACATCAGAGACCTATAGCAATCCATGAAAGGGAAGTACAAAATGAAATGGGGTGGACTTGGTGAAATTATCGGCTCGACATTGCGTAGAAGATATATTTCCACAGTCATCTCACTTTCATTGCAATATCAAATGACTCTGGAGATCCTTTTTCATTGATTTCGAGGAGGCACACTCTTTCTCACCGTGTTCTGTTCGTTTTGTTGCCACTGAAGGATCTGCACACAATTTCGTATGATTGTCTCCGTCTTTGTAACATTTTATCAAAAAGACAGACATCCCTGACCATCTGTGTTGTGCAGATGTGTGTGTTGGACGCCTTCTGTCTGTGTGTTGATACAAAACATGCCAGTTTTCTCTTGAGTTTTAAGTGCAAAAGGACTTGTCAGAGAACTGACAATGCATTTGTGTCATTTACTTGGTCTAGAATCTTTGGTGAGGCACAGGTGACGATTTTGTGTTTTTCAACAAATGAATGGATGATTCTTTCAATGAAAAACCAATTTCGTGAAAGGAAGAGGTGGCAACCCTTGCGCCCAATTGAACAGGGATTGAAATGGCGAATAAATTCTTAATTCTTGTATTTCACACACTTCAGTTGTCGTCTTGAAAGCAAGGGTTGCTGGGTTCAAGTGGCTTTCATAGGGAAATTGATGGCTGCTGTTCCTTTTCCCTCAAGTACAATGCGCGAGGTTTTATCGGGAGCTAACTAGCAAACCGCTGTGGTAATTTGCTATTTGTAGTTGGAGTTAGTGGAAATAAATTGTGCTCTAGGTGGTGGCTTGACAGCTCTCTGAGCCATCAAGGAATCCGAATTTGCATAAAACTTCTGACTGACGCAATGTTTCATCTTGGCAATTTTAGGAAGTCTCATACAGAGAAGAGTACACTTACGGGGCGTATGCAGGGTTGTTCATGTAACAGATAGCTGCTGACTGTGTTGTCAGAAAGGCCACTCGCAGAAAGGCCATATCCTGCACACCTGTCGTAACGAGAGATAATTAAGCGGGATTCAGCTATTCTCACTTTATCCCATTCTGTGCCGTTCCATTAAGCATGACAGCTCCTGGATTTTGTTTATGTAAGCAGATAGACTTTATGTGGCGACTTTTTCCCGTTCGAAAGGCAGACTTCCCACTCGTTTCAGCTGGCATGTTAGCGGACCAGCACACAGGAGGAAACCTGCCATTTGTACGAGTTTCACTGCATGCGACAAGAACCTTTCAAAACATCTGAAGCCTTCCCAAAATGTTCTTGTCAAACCCATGCCAGAAAAAAGGGCAATTTTTTTTTCTCATGCATTTGCGGAATTTCAAGTGGCTGAAATCTGAATTTGGATTCGTTGCACTGGAGGGAAATTGCCATGACCAAGTTGTGTCAATCTGACTTGGCCGACAGGTTTGTTCCGTCTGGGTGAAATGTCGACTCCTGAAAGGTGCGGAAATTGGGGTCAACATACCTTGGCCAAAGATATTCTGGTGGCGTTTGGGCTTGTGGGCTCTTTTGGACAGAACATTGTTTTACTGAAGATTTCTCCAGAATTCGACCAAAAGTATGTGCAGTTTTGTCCGTTGTGAAATTTTGGCAACAAGAGATGGATTAAGATTTCTTTTCGTTACCTACCACCAGCCAAAAAAGTCTTTGTGTGTATGTGCATGTATGTGTTCGTTTTGCTTGTGTTGGTTTCGTGCGTTTGTGTCGTTCGTGACACTCGCGTTGTACACAACTCATCTGATTGATGCAACGTTACAGATTAGCTTAGACTTTTGTTGAAAAGAAAATCATTTTTAAACGAAGAAGAACCGAGAAAAGAAAAAAGAGAGAGATAGAAAATGCCTTTTCCAGGGTTCCAAAGATTATTGGACGTCGTGATTGAATCTGGATGAATAGAGAGTTTGTTAATAAGCCAAGACGAAATTGAGTGGGAGATATTGAATTTAGAAGGTGGATGATTCAAGAACGTGAAAGAGGCTGTGAGGGAAGAAGGTCTTTGGAACTCTGCTGCGTTATTAACCTGTGGTAGCAGGTGGTGCAGCGGTGCGCTTGTCAGCATGGAGACCTTGTTTGGACGTGGCACAGGGGACTGCATTTATTACTGGGCCTCCAGATTGCCTGTTGATGTTGATATTCTGATTCTGAATTTCGCCCTCACACCCATCGTCACCCAAACATCCTAAAAGAACAGGCTGAGCGTCAGGACGATGATACACTATGAGTGAATGAAGGTGTGAGGTATCGTGGAATCACTGGTCTTAGTGTGCACATCAAATTTTGCTTTGGTGACCATGCAATGAGAAAAAATTTCTTTGAGAGAGCACTGATTAAAGTTCAGACCAGTAAAACCATGGGGTGGGGGTGATGATTCCGCTTGCAAAATCTTAGCGCGCGTGAATGAAATGGTGATGTATCATGAGTTCTCCGGGGAAACACACAGCTAACGCCGGAACTCTGTGAAAACACATTTTGGAGTCAAACAGTGAAAGAATAACTGGGCCTAAACTGTACGTGTACATGTACTAAAACCTGAAAGCCTGACATGAAATTACAGGTTGTATCAGGTGAAATGACATTTGAGAAATGCGACAAAGCTTTTGGCCTTTTTGAAGCCTTCTGAAAAATAAGTTTCTGAAACGAAACTGCGCAAAGCAAAAGAGTTGGGTACGATGTCGTTTTGTGTGTTTTGGTGCCAAACAGTACTAACTTTTGAGTACACAGTACACACAGTTCCAAATGACCGAACAGATTCTTATTTTGAACATGTGAGCCTTTTATTCACTCAATTCAGCAATGAAAAGGGAAAAACAAGGTGCAGATGTTTTTTTCCGTGGTGAAACATATAATTGAAGCAATGATGTACGGCTCCTCTTTACGTAGGTAGACAGTTACAATCAGTAGTCGCTGTTTCGGCTCATTTATCCACTCTCTGCTTTTCTTTGCCAATACTAATGGGATTCGTCACCTTTTTCCGGTAAAAGTCAGACAGCATCCATTCAAATATTGTCAAGTCGTGGGTAAAGGAGAGGCGGAAAGACATCAAAGAAAATGTCAACTTGTTGCCAGATCTATTTTTGCAAAGATCATGGCGCAATAGGAACGGCTTCCCACCCGACGCTTAAGCACATTTTCCGCGTTGTTCGCAGCTTGTAACGAGAACACCTTTGGAGTTTTACACAGGAACTGAAAGGCTTTTGGTTGCATCGTAAATTCTTTTATCGCCTTGGATTTCTTTCCCTTATTCACCGAGGTAATAGAAAACACGAAATATAATGATCAGAGATGCTGAGAGTTGACGAGAAATTTCAAACACATACATGTTCTGCATGGTATTTCACACAGTGTAAGTGGCAAAGATCTCGTTTTTGGTGCGATTGGTGAACCCATCTTGTGTTTTAGGCCGCACACTGTTAAGCAGAGCAAAGCGGACTATTTGAGGCGCACCGCCATCGTCGTGTCGCTGTGGTCGTTGTCGTTGAGACCCAACCCAAGAGCTGCATGCCTTGATGATGTGCTACCTAGGCTCGACGCTGCAACACACTTGTTTCTACCGGGCTTTCCCCCCCCCCTTTTTCCGTGGAAGTTAAGGGACAGGTGATGTTCTGGTGATGCTCCACAAAAACATTTGTTGAAACCATTCATGCTTTAGTTTTCAATGAATAATTAGCAGATAACAGAAATTGAGAGAGGAGGGAGACAAAATGGAAATTTTGTTAAATACTGCGAATTGGTGCAATTTGTGCGTGGAACATGTGTCTGTCTGAGCAATTTATCTTGCAATTATGAGGACAATATTAAGATCATGCATGTGTATGTCCTGATACTCTGGAACCAAGTGCCAGTTTTTGGTCGCTTTGTTCCTTGCAGGATCGTCCCGTGTCGTCGTTCTTGACGCGGACTCCCAACCAGTAGGCCTACCACACGTCTTGCTGAAGGGGTCAGATAAATCACCTCCCCATTGCCGAAAGTTTCAGCCCTGTCGTGCTGACACAGACACACGCACACGAATTTATGCTGTAGATTTCAAGCAAGCAAGTGCCCCTTGTATGGCACATCACGAGTGAGGGCTAAACATGTCACTCTTGACTTTAATTCTATTTGCACATCCATAATGCATTGAAACAAATATTGAAGATCAGCTCAAACTTCCAAAGACTTGAGAAAGCTTTTTTTGTTTGTTGTCGCATCAAGGATTATTCCTCGCAGTTCGTGAAGCCAAGGAGGACAGCCCTCACATGGAGTATACAAAGGAAAGGAATCAGACAGAAATATATGCCGTTTCAGGCCTGACAAGAGCTGTGGTGAAGGACTGCCTTTTCTGTATGCCACTTACCCCTCCAGACACAAATCAAGCAAGGACCCCCAACTTCTACGCCACCGCCCACCGCCACCGCCCACCAACTGCAGGGCAACACTGCAGCAAGTCACTTTGCTTTGTGGCCAAAATCTGGTTTCATTGTTGAAACCTTTTGGTGCAGTTTATACTTGTGGGATGTCAGTGGATTATTTCTCTGGTTTGATATTCCTGAGTAAAAGAATTGGTCTATTGATTGCTTGTCTAAGAAAGTGCACACTTTTTCTTGGCCATCTGGAGAATCAAGCAGAAGATCAGGTGAAATTCATCTAACAGTCTTCTTCCTTTGTTATGAATATGCGGTGCTGCGTCTGTTCCTTTTGATGTTGCATTTCTTTGAATACAAATCGTTTGGATGAATTTCCTCAGGAATGTCTTTGTGTTGGATATATTTGAGGTTCAATATCCTAAAAATGTCTGTTTGGGTGCGTCAACAACCTGCTTCCTTTTCGCATATGTTCAGATTCTCTTGCTGGCCCATTCTACATGTTCGCAAGAAGATTTTTCCAACAGAAAAGCTGTTTGGCTCCAGATTTCTATGTTGAAGCCACATTCCTGCAGAAACCCTACAGGGTGGTCTTTACTTGTCGGGTTAACGAGGTTGGCAGTCATTGACTTCTGCAGTTGAAGCTACCAAATGTGTACTTTTTTCCCCCAGCAAAAGGCTTCAGCTGCACCAGACACGCACTAAACACTTGTTATTGCACCTTGAGGGGAACTTCAATGTTCAAACATTGTGGAGTCACGTTTCCCAAAAAAGACTAGACCTTTGTTGAAACCATTTTTTGTGAGTGGAAGCTTGGAACCAAAGTGGGCATTTTGAAAAACACATTCCGCAAAGGCTGACATCTTTGCCTCCCAACAAATCTTCTGTGGTGAAAATGCCACTCTGATGGAATTGTTGCTGCATTCAAAAGTATTCCCAACTCTCAATGAAGTGCAAGCCTTTGTCATTTATTTTGCCTGTGTAGGAGGTAAATTGCTGTTCATTTCCCATTGATGTGCTCAATAGATCTCAGTGGGCTAGGACTGTAATGAAGTAAGCTGTTGACATTTTTACGTGTTCGGAAATTACGTCAATTTTGCTTCGTGTAAGAGTTGCATCTTTTTGCTTTTTGTCTTTGATAAACGCCTCTCTGAGTGCAACGAAGTAGATCTTTTGCACTTATCACAACCATGGGGCTGCGAAATGATTCTGGGAGTGATACTGGACATATTACATGTGAACTACTTGTGTGTAAGGATTTGCACCAAGTACACAACTTGATCTGGCTGGTGGTATATCAGCTTATTGCACAGAAGCCGATATCCTGGAGAATTAATCAATCCGGGCCTGTCGTCTGGACTGTTTCAAACTGCGCTATCTGTATCCCGATCCTTTTCCATCTGAGCAACACGAACACACAAAGCGCAGAACTTTTGGTGCGTGTGGAATACAAACCATAGGGTTCGAAAAGTTCTTGACAGTGAGGACCAGTTGTTGCAAAAAGTTCTGATGCAAAGACATAATGTTCAAAAACAGCAGACCCTCCAGCTTGTTTTGTTGATGCCAGTACTTTCGTGATCCTTATGAATTTAGCTCTTGTGCCTGAAATATTAATCGTCGCCATTGACTTTTCTCACAAAAAAAGTTTTGGAACTGACTTGTAGATAAGAGATAATGCAAACAATGGGCAAATTCATTGACTAATGAGAACGTTACAAGTGCTTCATGAAGCATTGAGCATTTGACAACAGTGTGTTTATTGAATGGCAAGCCAATATCATTTTCACCCTTCGATGAATCAAATCAATAAAATATACATAGTTGGGGAATTGTAGCATATTTGTACTTCATATGTTTGGAGAAACAAATCAATAAAGTATTGAGCATTCCTCTACTTCCAGACCTGTCGGGAGCACTGGTACCAATGCCTTGTGCAATTCAAGGTGTCTCTCTGTGCACCAACAGTAAACCTTCTAAGGCTCTTCATACGCATCCACATTACAA
>JAAUYG010179414.1_pt1 | contig 10697 bp, 8 predicted proteins | sample 7278091 | NCBI WGS metagenome assembly JAAUYG01 (sample SAMN14350201, study PRJNA611818) | marine sediment metagenome | isolation source: surface marine sediment (0.6m) | place: French Polynesia: Moorea | collected 2018-08
GGTGCCAACTGCCGGTAGCCGGTAATCTGAGTAGTGTCTTTGGGAGGCGTATCATAATTTCCTATCACCCCTAGATCTAATAAACGACCACAACCCAATACACCACAATATATTGCAAGATAATATAGTGTATCACATTTATTGTCACCTTGGTACTAAGCAGAGTGATCTGCAAATAGTGGTTCCCCAGCATTTGAAACACACAATCTTGCAGCTACACCACTGTAGTCAACTAGGAGCTCACTTGGGTGTTTGGCCAAAACACTTTCTAAGCTTCGGCTTCACTTTTATTGGCTTAGGATGTCCACTGACACAGATAGGTTTATTCGATCCTGCTCTGTTTGTGCCGCCACTAAGAGATCCCATGTACGAACCTGTCCCCCCCTTACACCCCCACAACATTTCCCACCAGCCCTTCATAAAAGTCTGCATAGATCATATCATGGCACTACCCACAGTGGGAGCTGCAGGTTACAGATATATAGCAGTTTGTACAGATTATTTTTCACGCTATTTCATAGACTGGCCCACTGTTGATGTTACAGCTGAAACCTTTGCCAAAGAATTTTTTCAGCATGTCGTATGTGTACATGGCGCCCCAGCGGAAATAGTTTCAGACAATGGACCCTGTTGCGGTCTAAGTTCTTTACCTCGCTCTGTCGGGCTTACAACATCAAGAACACTTTTGGAGCTAGTCTCCACAGTCAGACACAAGGACTTTGTGAGAGGTACAATTCGAGTATTATTTGAGTATTGCGCAGTTTTGTGAATGAACGCCAGACAAATTGGCATGAGTTTCTGGCCTCCGCATATTTTAGCCTGAACACCTCACACACAGAGGCAATACAGTTTTCACCCTTTTACTTGGTCTTTGGTCGGCTTCCAGTCTTGCCTGCCAAGTTACATTTGACAGAGCCACACCAGCTCTCCCCACAAAAGCGTGATACACTGCGTGACCTTGTTCAGGGCTAGGCCACAACCCATGCTCAGGCTCGGGAAAATGTGCTTGCTTCTCAGGAACGTATGAAATCACAATACCAGCCAAATTGTCTGAACACACCTTTGAAGTGGCAGATATTGTCTATATTAACCAACCCGTCTTAAACCGACCCCAGGTTGCCCAAAAGCTGCTGCCACTTTTTAAAGGCCCATATCAAATCATTCGATTAATTGGCTTACACAACGCAAAGTTACGTTGCCTGTCAAACAACCAGGTACTTTCCTGAGCCGTACACGTAAGTCGTGTGAAGAGGGCCCGTCTCCAGAGTCCCATGGAGGCGTGGTTGCCAGCCGGCCTTGACCCCACCGACCTGCCGGAGGAACTTGGCGTAGAAACCTCCCTTGATCGAGCTGCTGACACTACCCCTACCCAGGTGCCGTGCGCTGTCAGCCCGGCTCCAGTGCTAACACCACGCATACAGCCAAAGCCCCATAGAGCTGCCAAAGAGAACCGTCAACACAGCAGTCCCGTTACTCCCCGACACATGCATACAGGTACAGCTATTCCTTCCCTTGTGGTTGCCCAGGCACGCTTGCCACCTTCCAACTTGTTTTTCCCAGTCACAATACTCCAGGCTTCCTATGTAGCTAGTCGCCTGAAAATATTGGTGCAGTGCAACCAGTCCAAGGAAAAGTTTTGGGTGCCAATTACAGATCTGAATGAATCTGCACGTCAAAGATTTTATGACCTGCGATTTCCAATTACACGTCTCCGCGCCCTTCGTACACGTACTTGAACACAGCACTGCCCAGGTACCCCTTGTGACACAATTTATGAAGATGTATATAGCATTTCTCCTGTAATTCCTTGCTTGTTAGGTGGTTGTACATTGGTTTATACCCATTGCTTTGGTGTCAAGTTGTGAATTGACAAATATATAGTCGATGGTTTGCAATGTGGTATTTCAGACTGGCGTAATGGAAATAATAGTAATTATTCTGTTACCATCACCCCTCCCATACCATAGTTGATGTGTGCGCATATTCAGGATGATTTCAAAGGAGATTGGTAACATTATCCTGCATTGAGTAGTGGTGGCAAAATACGGTTTATTGCATGTGTGTTCATATTGCTTAAATGTCGTTGGACCTGCTAGAAAGGAAATATTGTAACGGAGAACATAGTAATTATTCTGTTACACCTAATTTCCACGGGATATTTGCATGACGAATTCGTGCTTTACAAAGACAGGATTTTTTTCCCATGCCCAGCTGCAAACATCAGCCCTACTTCCTTTATCATTCTGCAAATTATTTGCTGTGGTGTTGACATGAGTCCACCGGCTATAATGCCTTTCATACAATGTTTATATTCATTAGCCGCAAACATGATAGGTTCAGGTGTGCATTTGCCGTTTGACATTAGGACAATTATATTAACGAGGTTGCCTTAATTGGCCGCTTTGCCCATGTAAGGCTTGCCTTCCCTTTGCATTTGAGGCGGCTATAGCTTAGCTAACTATAGCCACGAGTGTGTGTTTACCTTTCTTGTGTCGGCTGGCTCCCTTCTCTGTACAGGCCTGACCTACCAGCCTTGACAGTCGCATTCTTACACGCACGTATTCCATCATTGGGCTACTAGTATCCCCCCCCCCCCGCAAGGATTCGCTGTTTCATTAAAGGACACGAAATTGTACATTTTTTTCGCTATCTATATCTCTTGTCATTTTTGTCCCAAATTGTGCACCTTTGTATGTAGTCCACACTAGTTGAATGAAATGTGGTGTCGTTGAAATGGGAAAAGACCATACATAACAGAAGGTGCCGTGGTAGACGAGTGGTGCTCGGTGCCCCAAGTCACCCCGGGTGACTTGCTTCGGTTGGCCAGGGTACTAGCCACGCCTGCAGCTACTGCAGCCAGGTTTCTTACTTCAGCCATAGTCAACGGTTTAAGGAAGCTGTGCGAGACTATGAGGCTGAGCAGGGACGCCAGTACCACAAAAGACCTGTGTTTCTGGACAGCGAAATCGCGGGGCCGATTATAGCCCCCATTATTCACTTAGAACGGGAGCTACAAGCAGCCAAAGATGGACAGCAAGCAGCAAACGATCGTGCGTTCGATGCTAATGTCCAGAGACGTCAGGCTGAGAGATAGATTGGCCAGCTCAGACGAGATTTGCTTGGAGCTGAGCAGGATACTCGCAAGGTGGATGAGACTGCCAGGCAATACGATAAACAGTATGACGAGACTCTCGTAAAACTAGAGCGGGCTCAGGCTGGGAATTCAACTGTCTCTAACAGGGCAGACCAGTCTCTCATTCAGTTGCTGGAGCAGCAACGTAATGACGCTACTCAGCAACTCAACCAGTTGCACGCGGGGCATGCCCCAAGTGCAGCAGAAGGGCAACTTGCTGCTCAACAGTCACAGAATAACGAGCAGTTGGAAGCCCTGCACAAAGAGTGTGATGCTCTACATGAAGCGGCTATGAAGGCATGCGCTGAGCGTGACACCGCTCGCAAGGCCAACTTGAAGAAGCAAATGGCCTCACTTACTAACTCATCTGCTAGTGCTTCTGAGACCGCTTTGCACGAACGGTGCACGAAGGCCGAGGCTAGGGTGGACGAGCTCCAGAAGGAGAATACTTTCCTGAAGGAGATACAAATGGCCCAGTCCCAGATGCTTGACGACCAGGATCTGGCCGCTCTAGCGAAAGAGGAAGCCACTGCTACCTCGGCTGCTTTGGGGCCCCTGTCCTTCCCTGCACTCAGTGGGAGGGGGAGAGCAGGCTGACAAGAACGCCACGAGCGTCACTCCTCTCTGCAGTGGGGCGAGACGCTGCAGCATACTTTTCTGGACCTGTAATGGGACCAGCTGGCTCTACCCCATTCCCTTCTCCTCGAGTTGGATTGGGAAGGAGCTATGTTCTTTCGCCAGGATCATACCCAGGGGCATCCAGCGTGACAGGGGCGACCCCTGAGGACTGGTGAGGCTATCGAGACTGAGGGGAAGGTCAAGTCCCTCTGGTGCCCATGGTCACGACTGGTGCTCACAGCACCACAACTGACCAGAGCCCTGCCCAAGCAGGGGCTCGACCCTCACCTCAGTAGATCTGGGGTGAGCAGGTTAGCAGACCGGGGCATGGCCCTAGGCTTCAGTGTGAAACTGCTAACCAACCTAGAGGAGTTAGGTTTAGGTGAGAAGTTAGAAACTTTTAGGTTTTAGAAGTTAGGTGCAGTATCTCTTTAACTGTCATGTGCCTTGGCTCATCCGAACATACCAGTTCAGATGGTGGTATGAAAGAAGCTGGACCGGACACGTGAAGCTGAGCCAAGTTCAGTTCAAGAGTATGATATGACGCCCATGGATTTGGACCAGAGCGAGAAGAGCAAGTGGAAGGTTGTCTGCGTCCCGTTGTAGCTGTGCCGATACGAATGGAGTGACAGATTTCCTGATGAGTGAGTGCAAGTTGTCTTCACCTTGTGATCCTTCCCGCTGATGGCGAACATTCAACCCATGGGCCGCCCGAGGCAAGCCAATGCAGTCTTCAGGGTGGCCCAACCCTCCATCACTGAGGTGATTGCACATCACTCCTCACTTACCATATGGATGATCAAAACCATTTGCACCAACATTTGGAGGTCTACTGAGGGTGGCCCAATGCAGTCTTCAGGGCGGCCCGCCATTACCATGACCTTCTTCACTTACCAAGTAGTGCTGACCTGCACTGTGAGCACCTTGGCCTTGGCAATACTGTATACAACGTTGCAACTTGTGACTTTTCCTGCCATCTTCCTCGTCCTCCAACCGGAGTTCTTCGAAGGACCTTATTTCACAAGGAACGGGTCACCCAAGGTGAGCCAATGCAGTCTGCAGGGTGACCCAAACTCTCCACCACCGTGGTGACTGTGCATCACCCTTCACTTACCGAAGCAACATCAGTTGCTCCTTGGCTGTTGTGGATAAAGATTCCAGCTTCAGTAACGTGGTGGCTGCAACCAGATTCCCCAACCAAAGACAGTGCCTGACAATGCAGGGGTCCACCGAGGAGAGCCAATGCAGTCTCTGGGAAGATACCCCCTTCCCTCCTACCGCTCCTTGGCAGTAACGATTACCTTTAGAAACACCATTCGATCCAGTCTCCGAGATTTCCTGGCCGCTCTCTGATACAGTTGTACAGCTGGGTGAGGAACGGGTGAGGAACTCTGCATTCTGGGAGCGTAGTCTCAAGCAGCGGATCCTGGGCTGAACATTTGGGGTGTGCTGCTGGTCCACTGCCACCTGATTCCGTTCCGGACAAAACGAGCTCTTCCCATTGCCTGCTTTCACAAACACCTGCCACTCTTCCGTAGAGGACAGTCCATGTGAACCCAGGGTCTACCCCAGCAGTCCCGGCTGCAGTGTGACTCTGGCTTTCCGGAGCCGCCCATCCTGATGAACGTTCTCTGCCACGGGCTGTGACGTCCCGAAGAATATTCTTTCCAACAAGAACTGATGCAGTCCTTCCTGATGAATTCCTTCGAATACACGCGAAGAACTCTTGAAGTATCCGCCATGAACTCTTGGAATAACGCAGATGAACTTTTTCAAGTATCTTCGATAAACTGTTGTGGACCCTTCTGATAGAACTTTCCAGACGTCCCAACAAAACGTATTGCTGGGACTTATCACAGGAACTTTGCACCGGAATTATTCCTTTTTCTGGACTGGGTTTCTAAGTCAGAGGTTCAATTGGATACCATATATTGTGCCTAGTGAGCGGGCATATGGATACTTATTGTGTGTGTTTATAGTAGTTCTGGAGCAATGGGAAAGGTCAGTAAACCAGAAGCAGCTGTAGTATCGGTAGCAATTGGTCCTTATTGTTTCCAGTGTTTAATGTCTAACTTGTGGGTATTATCGCCACCAGTACCCGGCCCTGTCCCTTTCCCTGTCAAAACAATGGTGTCAATGTGTGGTGTGTAACTTGGTGACACATTACCCAAAGTGTGTTAGTAGTGTTGTAATGTACACGTTGGTGTTAAACACTCCCCATTTTTATGGGTGTGGGGCGTGTCGTAGTATGCTACTTCCGGTTCAGTGGTGTGTGAGGAGAGTTGTGGGCTAGTTGTTCAAACTTGCCTAGTCCTACGGACTGGTCCTTGCCGGTGTCACTCAGGTTGCCCATGTGTCAAAAGTTGGACACCGTTTGGTTAATCCAAATGTTCCTTTCCTTTCTACCTACGTGGGAGTAGTTAGAGGAGACTGTCGGGACTTTTGTGGCCGGGCAACTCTTCGACTGCCATACGTATCCAGTCCTTTGGACCCGTGTTAATGGGCTTAAACACCCAGTCCCTGGTATGTGTCCAGTGTATAGGGGTGAGTCACGGTGTAAAAAAAAATGGCCTTTGGACCTACCCGTGGTTTCGGGCATATCCATATGTACATGTGCACTTTTCTCCTGTGTAGCACAGCTCCGGTTGGCACATTCTTATGCCATGCTGCACACTAAGTTTATGGAGTGTATCCAGACGTGATTCTGTCAAGTAAAACTTGACAAGTGGTAACACACTAATTTAGTTCTGTCCCAATAACTGAGTGAGTTAGGAGTGTAGTGACACTAACCGTTAAAGTACCCTTATGGGTTGGTTAGGAGTGGCAGATGTATTGGGAGGGAACCATTACCTTAGAGTCAGGCTTTGTGGTAGAAATGGAGAAACGTACCGGGGCGTAAAACACTGCCTTAGGACACGCGCAGATTCCCTGCGGTAAAGCATCAGACTACCTGGCTGCTTTCATACTGGATCCAGTAGTGTAGAAAAATATATATAGGGTATAAGATTTTAGGAACAATATTATATTGTAACATGCACATCTGACGTGTTAAAGTAGTCATGAAACGTTACTGACAGTTTCTTAGTTACTTAGTAGAGTAGTAATCGACAATATACACATGTACATGTAGAACTCTTTCTGGTAGACTACCAGGCTTAGACACCCTGCAAGATAGTTTTTCAATTACGTTTTCTGTTACTGGGAGCCGTGAGGCTTTCACGGGTGTAGATGTGTGTGATAAATAGCCTGGAGATCCTGACATCATTATATCTGGGTACCCAGTACACAAGACATGGCAGTTGGTCAAGGTACTTCACAAGGCATTTCGATTCACATGTGTGTGTCATGCGCAATGATCACACGAAATGCCCGGAACAGGCTGACTTCAGTCCTTACCGTGTAGACCATAAAGAATGCATTTTCGTTCTTTCGTGGCAACTCAACAAGCCTGGCCTAGATGCTCGTTTTAAAACCCCAGAGGTTACAGGGTACTATAATTTTAAAAAGCTACTTGAATCCATCAAAATCAAAGTATAGCTAAATATAGTTTTGAAACGTGTTTCTACTACAAGTTGTAGTGCCTTTGGTTAGACAGTCTGGTCGTCGTGCCGAATAAAATTGACTTCACTTGAATGATTCACCGCTCAACATGCAAGAGGCATACCATGATCCGCGATTTCTTGGATATTCGAAAGTGCAACTCGGTCAAGCTACCAGACCGGCCAAAGGCCGCCGCAATACAGATTATGACATTACCACACAATGGCGATCTATTCCAGACATGCACGCGAAGTAGGCGCCAACGACATGCGGCACCCATTTACCAACAAACCACATATGCGTGTTTGTGGAGAGAGAAAGTTTTCTGCTATAGAAGTGTTCAAGAATATTAAAGTAAGGAATATTACAGGGTTAAATAAAATATTGTAAAGCAACACGACGCATGACAATGAAACTATAAAAAGTAGAATACAGAAACTTTGGTGTTGTAATTCAAGTATGTCTCTGCCAGGTCAAAAAGCTCCCGTGCTATATCTATTCTTTCGGGTCGTTTGCTTTGTGGCATCATTAATTACAAATCTATGATTCGGCAAATCCTTATCGCGACCCTGCAACGGTATGGTACACAAGATCGTTTATTATAGTGGCATGCGTTGTTTACTAAAACATTGCATGTTGCATAAACATGACGCACAACACGGGGGACATCTACAAGTGCCCACAAGTATAGAATGATGATGATAAGTAAGTAAGTAAGTTTTATTTCGATTGTACTATACATATACAAATACAGTATAAATAAACAGAATTATACCATGTACAATCAGAGGCCATCACCAAAAGCCAGAGGCTGTGAACTGTACAAAAAATTTCAAAAACACAGGAGTTGATAACTTTTAACTAAGTACAGCTGGCGAGGCAGATGCCCAATGCTGCATCAGTCCATTTGGTTTACCAAAACCGATGCGCATGAATGAGTTTGTTGCCACTTAAAAAGTCTATACTGACGGTGACAGCAGGGAGATGTTGTCAAAGTATGTTTGCTCTTTGTAATAACTGGGCTATTAGCAGTCAAACTGTTTATAAAGGGCTCGGGATAAAGTGCGATAGTAGCCAACAAAAATGAAAAATTACACCATGTAGGCCTAATTAGAAAGTTTATTTAACCGTTTCTTTGTTGTTTAAATTATCTTGTCTTATATGTAAGTCTTATGTACAGGTATGTATTTGTAATCCTGCTGACAACCACACTTTAAGATTTCTAAGGTAGGTGACATGACAACTGTGCATGTTGATCCGTGTTTTATTGTATGGAATAAATTTACTAAATATTAATATTATGCAAAAATATGGGATTATTTGTGGATACACAAGGAACGCGCATATAAATGCTTTTCGGCACTGCCTTGCACCTTGCTACGCGTCCACGACTGGTTAAAGAGACCCTCCTATTTCCACCATCTGATTGAAGTATGACAAATTAAACTTTGGTTGAGCGATAATGTATCAGATAGCTACACAATATATAGTTGTCTAGCCCCAAGTGACTGTCTACTTTATACTACCGTACTTTAGTTGAGCTATCGGTCATAAAGGGTCATTCACGGCTAAATAGTTGTCCATACACTGCTCCATATAGACATATAACTCTATTTATATATTTGTATTTACTGTACTTGATGTCTTGACATTAGACTAGCAGCCCTATCTGTATAATGTCCGAATATACTTGGTGTTGTACATTAAATCTTGTAAATTAATGGAAGGAAATATTTTGCCTTAGAAAACCCAAGTACCTGTTTTACCACTGTCATGACTGTTTAGTATAATTCTGTGAACCCATATTTAACTAAATACCGTTGTGGTTATCATTGCTGAATCTTTTCTTTGCTAGTATTAGTATTTGTTTCTGGCTGATAACAAAATCATGTTTAAATAACTTTGAAATTCTGTGTGAGGGCCAGTCACCCTTATTAGTTTGAACTTTGCAGGAAGGTTATTCTGTATTAAAAGGTACAGTTTGTTTATGGACGTCTGTGAATTGTGAACTAAATCACACTTCGATAACATGTATCTTACTCTAGCTCGATGTGAGGACCAGTCATCCTCTTCAGCTTTTGGGAATGTCATCCCTAAGGGACAGTAAATGATATGCCCTTTTTAATGGGGGAATTAAATTGTAGTAGCCACATTGCCTGAAATCTGAACAGGGAGTATTTTAAAACCCTTGGCAGGAAATTCTCTTGGCAATACCTGAAAGAAACGAAGTGGCTTGAAAGCTTGCCTACTAATGATTGTTCAAAGCTTTCATGGTTTATATATGCCCATTATGTAATTGGTTAAAGTGCGTATGATAATCAGGAGATAACCGAAGGTAGTTTAGCTTCTGAATGAAACCAAATATTCATTCGTGGTGTGATTTTGTGACACGAAATACTTCCATTTAAACTGCTGCACCTGGTTCCAGGCTTGTACTACTGTACTAGTACTCTTGCTACTGTACCAGGCGCAACAGGGTTGCCACATTAAGCATAAGATGTAGTGTACCTTTTGCAGAAATGAGATGTAGATTTGTGTTGATTAAAATTATCAATTAATGTTTTTGATTTGCCAGTCATGTGTAACTTAACTTTTCAGGTAGATTTTAAACACAGAAGATGGGCAGCAAAAGTGATTACAAAAGAATTCCTTCTTCTGAGGCCGAAGCTGCGCTGAAGTTTGGTTCTCCGTTTAACTTCAACGCTCCAAGTTTTCTGTACTCTGGGCCAAACGATAGCCAGTACAGTTCTGTGTTCACTTATTCCAATGAGAATGAGCAGAATGAGCAATACAAAACTCTGGATGGACCAGGTGAGATGCTTCTTTAGTCAGATATGGTGTATGTAAAGCAGTATACCATAGAGATGTACTAGTAATGATTAATTGATGCATCAACAGATCATTGATATAAGAAAATTTGTTGGAGTATGGATGCCCATTTCTGTTTATCAATACATTGGCAACCCCCTCCATTTAGTGCCCACGCAACTGCCAAATGCAGTGGCCATGTTGACTTTATCCAGAAATCCTTACAAGTGTATTTCACTGCACAGTTGGTGTACCGGTATTCATTATCTGTTAAGGCTGGCTCTGTATAGTCAAAAAGTGTTGCCAGAGCCTGAGAAGTCGACCTCGGCTATATCCGTTATAAAATTAATATTATATAATCCTTAAGCTGTTCAAGGTGACTTGCCACAAGGGCCGCGGGTTCGGCATTGCCTGCTTAAACATACTTGGTATTTGCCCTCACCCAGCTGCTGGCACTTTATTTATTTTTTGTCTTTTTTTTAAGTACCGAACCTTATATCAAAAGTTTTAGTCAATACTTGTGCCTTTATGAGTAACATAATATAATGAAATGTAAACTGTACTAACTGGAACTTGCAATTTATATAATTTGCATATA
>JAAUYG010121118.1_pt1 | contig 10695 bp, 7 predicted proteins | sample 7278091 | NCBI WGS metagenome assembly JAAUYG01 (sample SAMN14350201, study PRJNA611818) | marine sediment metagenome | isolation source: surface marine sediment (0.6m) | place: French Polynesia: Moorea | collected 2018-08
CACATGGGGTATGGTTAATATGCCACGTAGGATATGGTCCAAATGTCTGAGCAAAATGAAAGAAAAAAAATTGAAAAATGAAAATTTTGAAGATCCTCAACCTAGTTTTTATGGAAAGTATATAAGTATTTAAATATATTGTTAAAAAGAAGCAATAAGAAGTACATTGTACCACAACGTTTGAAAACTTTTCTCACATGCAGAAAACAACAATAACAACACAAAACCAGCAAAAATGCAAAGCTGAAAATTTTTACACAACCCAGGTACATCAATTAAAGCAAGCCAAATGTAAATTTTGAAGGAAATGCACCAATGAAATGGTTTCAGAGATATACCTCAGCCAGTTCCTGGAGACAGATGAATGAAGGATGAGTTGCAGACAAAGGAAACCATATCTCAATTAGTCTTCAGTTATATAGTAACACAGGTATACATGTAGAGTTCTGTATACAGTGAAACCTGTCTTGAGAGACCACTGCCATGAGAGACCACCTGTCTTGAAGGACCACCAGTTTGGGGCAGAAAGTCCTACATTTCAGTGTAAATGGACCTATCACGAAAGACCACCTGTCTTGAGAGACTATATTTTTTGTGGCCAATGAGGCGGTCTTTCAAGACAGGTTCCATTGTATGTGTACATGTATGTGGCCCATCAAAAATTTGTTTGTGAACCAAATGCAAATACTACAGAAATTCACGTTCTGGAAAATTGATATTTAGTGAAATTTGCAAGTCCATGTCAACCATGCCTCCCCAGTTGCTATCAAGATGACAAAAATAACAACATATAACTCCCACCTGGTCTGGACGTCCGTCTGTAAGCAGATATACAGCCTGAGACGCGGGGTCAGAGAGTGCATGGCGCAGGGCAGCCAGAGTGTTTGTGGAGCCGACGGAGGTCAAACCTTTAATCCAGTCCCATGCGGACTGCAGATTCTTCTCGCTAACCTCAACCAGTCGATCTTTCCAGGCATGCGACTTGTTGTTGAAGGCTACGATGTTGAATTTCTGTTTATGACGAAGTTGCTCCTGTAATGTTTATAGAAAGAGTAATTTAGAATCCTTTTGGCATCTTTGTTACTTTTTCATTATTTTTTAAGTTAGGATTTTGTAACTGTTGGTAATGTTACAAGGCACATACCTTCCAAGAACAATATAATTAGCTCTGCAATTTATGATCTGTAAAATTATTGCAAGACTCTAAAGCTTTGATGTTTAAATGTGCCAGAAACTGCACAATATCAACAAAATATGTAATTTTAAATGATGTTGTACTGGATTACCGATAGATACATGTGTAGATCTCTCTATTTATATATTATACGCTTAACAACAACATTATTATTACTTGTGGGAAATTCAAACTTTCTGAGGCATAAATTACCATATTAGCTCATTATGCCTGCAACAAGGTGTAATGTCTTGTAACGTTCAGCTCTGATGGTAATTTTCCATTAATACATACATTGTGCTATATATCTATACTGTAAACAAAAATAACACCAAAACATAATAAATATTAACATAATAAATAAATAAACCTGGGTTCTGCTGTACATGCTGCAATGGGCCTAATTTCTGCTTTTTCTGGTTCCAGATTATAGAAAAGTCAATCATATGAATGAAAAAAAAAAAAAATGGTTGCCAAGCTGATTGGTGTACTTAACTTTATTTTTAGAGTCCACAGGTTTTTCCAAAGAGGTACATAGTCATGTTCGGATTCCAAGATAATAATTCATACTCACTTGCATAAGGACAAAGAGTTTGTCCTTGACAAATTGCATGTGAGGTGCCATGGATGCTGATGTGTCAACCAAAATGTAGATCTGGTCTTCAATCACTGTCCCAAACAACTCTCGGCTGCCTTGCTGAAGCCAATCGATCCTGAAACAGCAGAAGGCAAATCACACACTGCCTACAATAAATTTTACTCTAGAGATATGCACACTACATTTAAACACTACAATGCAAAAGCCTAATACTACATGTAGCTTAATTTAATACCTTACCAAGAATATATATCTTAGTTTCACAAATTCAAATCCTTGCACAAGAAAAGAACAAGAAAATAAGCGTTTAAGTGCCCGAAATTCATAAACTTTTTTAATGAAAATTACCAATATATATGCATAACTATGGATAGTCTTTTATCAACAACGCAAAGATATCTTAGCCTGTTATGTCGCTCTCGGAAAAATGTACATAGAATTTGCAATCCCTAAAATCTATCGTTCACTACCCCATATATATTGCATAATGTCAACATTAAAAAGGATGACAGAAAATATTATCTTATATACAGAGAAGTGTAAACCACCCTGAAGTACCTCTGCTGCATGGTTTCCATGGCTAGCAATATTTTCCGTTCATAGTTACGATGTATCTCTGGTGTAACAGCAACGTGAACGATTTGTCCGTTTTTCCACTGGACATGTGGAAACTTGTTGCAGTACTTTGCATTCACCAACTTCTGCTCAGTAATCTGAAACACAAATATGAAATATAAATATATCAAATATTATATTTCATTTACGTACTGTATAATGAGGCTCCACTTTATATATCTGTAAAGCACCCAAAATTAGCTGAATTATTTAATTTTGAAATTAAAATTACTGTGCAGCAGCAAACATATATATAATGCATTGCTCTGTATATAGCCATTACTGCCAACTTAGTTGCCATATTATTTGATCCAAGGGCAATGAATTAAAGCACCTACACTCAGGTCCCCTCTCTTGAAGGACATTTCCTGGATGATATCCCTATTGTCAGAAACGTCACACCTTCTTTGGGCAAGTACTGTGTTGCATGCAATGCTCCCTAGCTTTCACCAAAGGACACCTCTCTAATAAGGAGAGCAGTATGGTTTGGGAGAAGGGGTGCCCTTGTTAGACGGGGACTACTGTATTTACCAAAAAACTCGCTCACTTTATACGAATTTTATGGTTACAGTAAATGAGTGGTCCATCTAGAAAGACCATTCCAAAATTTCATGTCATATTGTTTATTACAAATGTACTTTCCGAAAAGATGTTGAAAATTTTTCTTGAATCATGGTTTGACTTTGAATGCCTTCTGCAACATATAAACTTCGGCACACTTGTCCTCTGGCACACATTGAGACCCAAGATAAAAACCTAAGAAAAATTTACCGCATCACTCTGGAATTGTTCTCTAGGTGGCAGTTTCAGGTCCACAACTCCATCTTGGTGTCTGAATGCCACTTCAGACAAGACATCGTAGATTCCTAGCTTCTTAGCCTTCAGGCCAAATTTATCCAGCCACTCCCGGGAACTCATATATGTCTCATTCAGTATTTCTTCCTCCTCGCCTGGGGATAGTTCTGAAAAAGGGAAATATATTAGCAATATAGTTATAGCATATAAAAACGATAGCGTAGTGGAAACATTAGCATGCTAAATAACTGTCACCCTCACAACAGACCACAAGTAATACTAGGGTCATTCTTTTATGAACCCTATATTTTTCGCTTTTGTGCTGCTTCAAACTCAGAAATGTACATGTACCAAATCCCATAGATGGAATAGTTCATCTATTTACAAATAAGGGAGAAAGTTTGTTGCAGCACTGACAAGTGTAAATATTGCAAAGATTGATCAACATGTTGAAGCATCTTCTTTTGATTAGTCACCAAAAATGTAATCAATGCAAAAATATAAGAATCAAAAGCATGGTCTTGACAGGATATATTTATAATTTTTACTGCATTTAATATCTTTGCCACAAATATACAGATGACAGCCAATGCAGTATGGTAAACTTCTGCAAATTCATGAATTATGATATAATTTCTTGATGTACCGCAGGAAGATAATGATGCTTCAAATTCCGGTTTGTAGAACCAAATACATGTGCTGGTACTACAAAAAACTTGACACTCAAAATGAATTTTTTAAAACTTAATTTATATAGCCAGGAACAGTTAGTAGTAATTATACCACCTCAGCACAGCTTTAATATTTACCGGCGGTAAATAAATTTGTATAATGCACATTTTGCATATGTGACATATTTTAAGCTGCTTTCAGGTAGGAGTTCTGTATTATATTACATCGTCATTTACACATTTCATTATTTGTATATACCCAGTACATGATATATCAGTATATACACTGTACATTTTTCTAGCATAAATAATAAAGTTGCAGGGTACGCTCCATTACTTGTACAGTGAACCAATGAAAGCACTACAGCATTATGGGTTCGACAGCTAGAGCAATATTTGGGTGCCATATTACATGTATTTATGTAACCTTCAATTTGGAGATGCCCATTATAGTTCTTAATTTTAAAATTTGCACATCACCTATACATGTCCATCAGCATATGTAAAAACTAGCTCACATGTGCATGGCAATTAAGTTTTTGAAGCAACTCTAGCATTAACACACACATGAACAAACGTGAACCTCTTACAAGAGAATTGGACCCTTATTACGTAGACTGATAAATGACTAATTTAGAAAGTGTTAACATAACATTACCTCATATGTATTCTGTTTTCTCATAACTTGTTTATTAGTTACCAGATTTTTCCTTCTGGTCTGGCATGCCACGGATTAGTGCCTGGATTTGGGAGAGATTGTTCCTCGCCTCCTCCTGCTCCTCAAACAGCCGTATGACATCCTCGCGCATCCCTGCTCCCGGGGGAACTCCACCATAGCTTTTCTTCCGCAGCAAAATATTGGCCCGGTTCACCTCTTCCTCGGTGCTTTCGTCAGCCTGATAGGAATCCACTTCCGCTATGACAGCATAGGCATGAAACCTGGAAAACAATGCTGGATTATATGGACATCTCTGTTTGGATCTAATCAGGCCTTCGAATGGCAGAAATTTAAGCATGAAATTTTGACTTGGGCATAGCAGCCTGAAATTGTCCGATTTGGCTCGAAAAATCATGGAAAGGCTGACTTTGGGCCAGGAACATGTTGTATACGATAGCTGTCATTTAAGTTATTTTGAGAGTTAACATGAATTTAATCACATACATGCATCCACCTTCATTTAGAATCTAGAGATCCAAATTTAATACTATTGATGCCTTAAATGTACAAATGCATTTTGTGGCTCTACAAACTCATTTGTGGCTAAAAGAAGATATCCTTTAGCCACAGTGGCTATAACCAGGAAAATTTCCTAGCGCCAGCTTAATATAGCCCAGGAAGGAATTATTGACTTTTTGTACTGATCAATGTTACTGCTCAGAGTTAAATAACGCAATATAACTGTGCGAACAAAAATCAGAGCTACCTTCTATAATAACTTTGAGACGTGAGGGTCAGGGATATAGTGCAAGTGGCTGAGCAGTGAGCACATAGGGACTCAAAATTCATGAGCACTCAATATCATATTGCCTGAAATCCTCAGAGTGTATAGTGAGTGATACAGTGACTCACTTTCTGGCCTCAGGTGCCATAATTGGGCAAGCACATAACCCTGCAGTTATCGATCAAGCATTAATTCAAATGGTGCAGGATATACTGCAAACCTTGAAAACTAAATGAAATAAACACATAAACACAAAAAAGCTTTGGAAACTCACCTTCCTCCTGTTATCTTGGCAAGATTTCTGAGAAACAGAATGGTGTCGGATTTGGAGCAGTTGTAGGATACCACATGAACAGGCGCCCGAGCACCAGTCAGCTGGCAAAATAGAGATGAAAATAAAAATTTAAGAACTTTATAAAGGAAAAGCTGAAACACTATACATTTCAAATCCTCAAAATGCACCTTAGTTTTCAATAAATTACTGTAATGCTATGTCTTAGGGATTACATGTATCGCAATTTCCATGGTTATACTAGCTACTAATAGGCATGGGTTAAATATACACTTGTAATTACCATGACCTTACACCACAAGTACAAATACATCTTCCAGGAATAAAATACCAGTAGTTTGATTCTTTACGTTTTTCTCTACTTCCACAGAAATAGCATAAAAAATTTGTATATGGAACATGTACAAAAATGTCTTTATGTAACCCTATTATATTGTCAAGAGCTTATCATGTGCAGTAAAGTTCCCAAAAGTGCAACAAAGAGTTTAGAATGCTTTTGTAAAGCCATGAACTGTGAGTATGAGTGGGACATGGACAAATTAAGTACATTTTTAAGCTATATGCATCCAAAGTCCCTTAACTATAGAAGCTGCATGGCTACTAGATATGACAAATGACTCATCAGATGCATTCTGGTTGCATTCAGGATATGACAAATGACTCATCAGATGCATTCTGGTCGCAAATACTACCTGTGACCCACTAGTACCTTTTCTTTCAGCAATTCTTTAGCCCCATCACCTGCTGAACCTTCCGATACCAAATACACAGCTTCGGTCTGAAAAACAGTTTGATAAACCAGTCCATGTACATAACAACATGCTAAAATTGCTTACAGTATCACATGTAGTGATATTTGCGTTACTTCATATGTGGTGCCTGTAATTCTGTACAATTTCAGTGAATCAGAGTTGAAACTAGACATCAGTTACCTGGTTACAAAGGTCGAAAATTAACTTCAAGTTTGGCGATGAAAAAAAGACTTTACTGGTCAACGACAAGTTTCACATCGGTGCTATTTTGATTCCAATTTAAGACCATTGCAGGATCGACAAGACCACTATGGTCTTAAACATAGCTGGTCTTAACTCGTAGGGTAGTATAATTTAGTGATGTGGTTGTTATATGCCAGCTATGCATACATTGTTGTCTGCCAAAGCCTTTAACACAGCCTCGCAGGTTGCCGTGGGCACGACAGGGGCACAGCGCTCTAATCCCCACAACCATTTGATGGCGTCCTGTATGCTCTGCCCCGTCACTGGCACGCATTGTTGATGAAAACAGTCCAGATCTTCACAGGCCCTGCAACATAATAAACAAGAGAGGCCCATGAGCCTTGATTCTTGTCTAGAACATTTAATTAACACCCCATTTTTAACTTTTCAACACAGCTGTCAGGTAAGTTCTCAAAATTTCCATATTTGGCATGAAAGATGTTGCACATGCAGTATATACTGTATACCAACAGGTTGAAATTGAACTGATTTTCATGCCATCAGCAGCAGTTTCTGCCACACAAGCCGATTTTCAAATTTAAAGGTCGGCAGTTGGGCATCAGAAACTGGGCCAGTACAGCAAACTCCAGAAGTTTGATATGTACTGGCCCTATGTTCCACTGACTGGGGGTGAAATGAAGATTTATATTTGTTCTGCAGGCAGTGGTTTTCAAGTAGGAGCAAACGGAGCCATAATTAAGGCAATTAATTGGCAATTAATTGACTAGTACACCCTCGAAATGTTACAGTTCTCCAGGGCTCATGGATCTCCACAGCTCTATCAACTTTGATCTCAATAGACAGATCTGTATTTGCATGCAGAAATCATTTAAAAAATAAAGAAGGCAAAAACAACAGATATGCATTTGCAAGTACATATATTAATAAGAAACTAAATTTGAGGGTTCAAATTGTATCCAAATAACTTAAATGAGTGATCTTGGTAATGTTTTGATCATGTTGGTGAGCAGTAACGGTATAATCAGTATTTAGACTTTACCTGATTATGTTAAATTTCGCCACAAGAGACACTTGTTCCAACAGCAGTCTTTCTATTGCTGCTCTGTATTGGTCAAATCCCTCTGGTGAAAGATTGTTAATGTCCAGGACCAAGGTCACACTTCTCTCCTCAACGACACCAAATATGCGTCGGCTTTCAGTCGTCAGCCACTCCAGTCGCCGCTTATACAGACCGATAGCCTGAATTAAGCGAGTTTCTATCTGATGCAGCTGGTCTTTGGTCACGGCAACCTGTAAATAATTGGAATGTCAACCACTGTTTTGATAATCATAATAGGGAGTATTTTGGTGCCAGAAATTTGCAGTATGAATAATCGGTTTCATTCGGAAGCCAAACTACCTTGGTCATATGACTATCCTTTAGCCAATTATATTGCGACAAATAAAAGCTCCGCCAATCGTTAGATGCCCCTGTTTTCGCGCCTTTACCCTTCTTTCGGGTATCCAGAAAATTTTGCCACCAAGGAGTTTAAAATACTCCCCGTTAATCCAACAATATAACATTATTACCATTAAAAGAAAAACTTCAAACCTTTTGAAATTATTTAACACCCTTTTATATGTGGGACTAATAGAAAATATGCATGAAGGAACAGATTGACTCACTAATAATTACTGAGACTAAATTCACTTTGTTTTAAAGATTTCCTTATCAAAGAGAATGCTGGGGCCCTTTACAGTATGCCAGCGTGTTGTCTACCATCTTTATTCTAATAATCAGCCATACCTTAATAATGGCCGAGTACCTGATATAAGGTATCTTCTGTGGATTATACAGGATCTCTGACATTACTAGAAGGATGTTTAGCCAAAAGGCTATTTGGCCAACATCAAGATATCAATGGCCCCAATGTGAGAAACTATATTCATCATTTATATTGTCATCATGGTCACAACAGGTGGGAATCAGAGGAGAAAGATCTATTACCGTAGATCACCAACTTTAAAGTGACAAGACCTTCTAAATGTTTCTAATGTTCCAGAGCCAAGTTTGTCCTGCCTAAAGGATCATTCCATGATTCCATGAGATGCAATATCCACTACAGTAGTCATTATTACATGTACAGTGGTCGCTCAATTTTAAACAATCTTTTCTTTTAATACCACCTATAAAGTTGATTATAAGACTATCAAATCTTATCCAAATTGCAGACTAAATGTACTGTTACACCTTTGTTGTAAGGCCACCTGCCAGATAAAACTGTATTTTCAAGGTCCCATTGGCAGTCTTAAAATAGAAAGAGCACTGAATTTAGGGAAATTTCCCTTTTTTTAAAAGTCCCCCTCCCCCAACCCTCCAGGAGGTACATGTACAGATTTAGCTATATTATTGGCCCTCTGTCCCTAATAAAACAAAGATGGTAGTATTATTCAGCACTGCAAAAATAATTATTCCAACTATGAAGAAAATTATGGATTGCATAATGCTACATACATTGAATGTCTTGCCATCTTTTCGATGATATCGCTGAAAAAGGTTTCCACCATAACGTGAGCATATGGGGTGTTTCAAGGTTGGGTCATAACCTGAAGCAGAACAAAAGGTCTGGGAACTTTGATACTTTGGCTGTGTCGATCCCTTCTTATCATTCGGTAATCAGTAATATCATGAATATATTCTGCCCTTACATTTGCAAAATGATTGCAAGATATGATAGTAATTTAATGTGGCACAACTGTGATTTTGAATGTTCAAGGTCATAGAAGGGCAAAGATCATATCAGAAAATGCAATCTATGATCAGTGGGTTCATTGTTAAAGGCTAATTTTAAACAAATTTGTACATCAAATGGCAATAAAGACAACATGGAATTAATTAATTAATATAATGCTGCTTTTACTTAAAAGGATCCATGCTCAGCTTCCAGTTAACTCACCATCACAGTGTTTAAACCCTATTTGTGGCAGTAAGTGCACCATGTCCAAGCGGTTACGCTTAAGTCCAAAGGTTGCCAGCCACTTGCTTGTGGACACCATTCCCTTCACATCCATCTCCCATGAACGTGATGGCTTGACCTTGACAGAAACTTCTGGATGAAAGGTCACTTCTTCTTCTTTATTTTTGATGTCACCTACTCCATTAGAAGGAGCAGGAGTATACTCTTCATTTCTTGCCAATCGAGGAGATACATCAAACTTCACATCTAAGGTAAAACATGTCCCTGATACATGTCATTAAAGCCATGCAAATGTACCAATTGATACAGGGTTTTTTTTAAAGTTTTTTGATAGATATATAGTGACAATATTCGCTATAGACTTTAAATATATGATGACCAGGTGTTGTATTGCTTTAAATAAAAAAGTACACTTTGTTCAAGTAATATTCATTTGTGTTGTGCTACTCTCTCTCTCTCTATCTCTCTCTCTCTCTCTCTCTCTCTCCATTTGCTCAAGTATATAAACAACATGAGTATATTAGAAAAATTGTTTTTCTACTGACTGAATCTTGAAATCAAAAAAAAAAAAAAAAAATTGCTCCCGAATTTTTGGTGAGCATCGTGCTGCTATCTTCGGGGGAATGTCATAGTTGAGTGATGACAGTCCACGCACATTCCCCTGAAGATGGCAGTGAGATGCTCGCCAAAAATTCAGGAACAATTATTTTTGTTTTCATTTGAAAACTCAGTGACTAGAAAGACAATTTTTCAATTATGAATCCTGAGTCCAATAAGCTATTTTCTCATATAACATGAGTATATACCGACACCTTACCGTTGGAGTAAGCATTTATTTTATGAACATCCAACTTCAAGAAGTCTGGATGACTGGTCACCGGTGTCGAAATTTCTGCAGTCATGGTTTTATTTTTCCATCTGCAGAAAAGAAAATGTTATGACAAAGACTGTAATTTTGACAAAACATTTTTTATAACTCAATAAAATTATGCTTGTGGAATAGCTTCTCTGACTGGACGCTTCCATTCTCTGGAAGATATCCGTTAATGTTCTCATTTACTAATAGCAGTTTCGCACAACAATCATATATATATATATATAGCATTTCTGTGAGCTTTCGGCCTTTAATGGGTCTAGAATTTTTTTAGTTCAGAACACTTGTTCATTATACTTACAAATACGTATTAGTTAACCA
>JAAUYG010094313.1_pt1 | contig 10694 bp, 7 predicted proteins | sample 7278091 | NCBI WGS metagenome assembly JAAUYG01 (sample SAMN14350201, study PRJNA611818) | marine sediment metagenome | isolation source: surface marine sediment (0.6m) | place: French Polynesia: Moorea | collected 2018-08
CAATTATAGGGGGTCCCCCCTATAATTGCGTCACTGGCGATAGAAACCATGTATAGAGAGCCTGTAACAACTTACCCCTAACCCTAACCCTAACTCTAAGATGGCGACGGTGTGAACTTTGCTAAATCCCAGTCTAAGTATTACATGTTATTAAAGCTCACCGCAAACAGTTAAACAATCAGCGGCCCAAATTATGTGGGAGTAGTAATAATTTAACATCATACAGCAGAAGTGCGTTAGTTTAAACAGAGGGGGCACCTAAGAATGGATCTGTGCTGAAAAACAAATGAGACTGAATGGACAACCCTACCCCCTCGCCTCCACCGACAGAGTATGAGCTTATCCTTCCGGACTAATGACTAAAATGCTGTGACACTTGTTGTTCCTGTCAGAGGCACTTGCCTGTCAGGGCTGCATTTCCCTTTCGTCAATGTTGGGGGAAAGCGTCGGCTAATTACCACGGTATTGTTTTACCGAGGCGTCATTCCCAGGCCATTACTATGGCAGACCCCCTCCCACGCTGAGAAATCAAATCCTGACACACGCAATAAAGGACACACAACGCCGTCCGGACCTACTAGGCAATTTTCCACTTTGGTCACCTCCGCTGGCAGAGTAGGTTTTCCAAGGGGAAGTAGTGGTGGCCGGGCTGCGGTCCCCGGAGAGGTTGCCTGCCCCCAGTGTCGTGCTGGGCGAGCCGTGTCGTCGTGCTTTCAGCACTGACACACAGACACACAGACAGAGTGAGACACGACCTGACGTGTCAGCTACAGAGATGGCTGGGGCGACGATCGTAAAACTATCGCAAAATGTTGACTTCGTTATTTGTGAGAACGTAAGACTACGTGGCACGTAGTTGCGGTCGATCGTTAGTAAAGTTTTCTTGGAGAGCACAAACGATCGCAGAGACACACGTATAGTTGCGAGCGACTCACAGATTCTTCCTAGAAGTGAGTTGTCTATAAATGGCCTTAGAATGCTTTAAATGCTCTATCATTGTTTAGTATTAAACTGATAGAAGCAATCAATGTTAAAGCTCCGTGGCCGAATGGTCTGCATGACTATATTCGTGTGGGGGTTCAAACCCTTGTTTTCTTTCGGTCATTTTTTTATCGTATTATTTTCTATTATTTTTTCTTCATTACTCCTTCGCGTATCTCCTCTGATGAACCAACCATGAAATTTAATGTACTGTACACTCGAATTTAGCAGTGCATTGTACTCTACAATAGAATTCTTTACTGTATTATAGCTACACTGGATTTCTGCTGTGTATTGTACTGTACACTGGAACTCTGAAGTGTGTTGTACTGTACACTGGAACTCTGCAGCATATTGTACTGTACACAGGAATTATGCAGTGTACTGTACTGTACACTCAGTCTAGAACTCTGCAGTGTATTGTAATGCACACTGGAATTCTGCAGTGTGTTGCACTCTATAGTGGAATTCTTCAGTGTATTTTACTGTAAACTGGAATTAGGCAGTGTACTGTACCGTGCACTGGAATTATGCAGAGTATTGTAATGTACACTGGAATTCTGAGGTGTCTGGAATTCTGCGGTGTATTGTACTCTACACTGGAATTCGGCAGTGTATTGTTCCGAACACTGAAATTCTGCAATGCCACGGCTTGTACTGTCTACTCGAATTCTGGAGTGTATTGTACTGTATCATTTCCTGTGTGTATGTAAAAGGTATGACGATGTAAGACAGGTTTTATACAACAAGATTTCCAGTAAATACCATTTCGTTCACTAACCAGTATCGATAAATTAACATTTTTAATGAAGTATGAGAATATTGAGGTAGCTAAATACCTTGTTAAAGCATTTGATATCAGGAACGTATGTCTGTACGCATGATCACATATCTTTAGAGTATATTAATTTTGTCGTAATGAGTAAAAATGTATGTACCGCCGGCTCTGTCCACCTTGTGAAATTAAGAAACTTGTTTTGAAGTACTTGTACAAGTAGTTGTTTTGAAGACTTGTAAGCCCCGAGGGGGCTGGGTTCCATAAGCTATGTACTTATCTTAATGCTTATATATTCATGCCCTGGAACATGTCACTATAATAAATAAACAAACAAAACAAAACAAAAAAATTGTACACTGGAATTTTGCACTGTATTGTACTGTACACTGGAATTCTGCAGTGCATTGTACTGTGGATTGGAATTCTAAGTGTATCACACTGTGCACTGGAATCTGCAGGGTATTCTACTGTACACTGGAATTGTGCGATGTCTGGAATTCTACAGTGTATTGTACTCTACACTGGACTTCTGCAGTGTGCTGTACTGTATACTGGGATTCTGCAGTATATTGTCCGGCACGCTGCAGTGTGTTGTACTGTAGACTGGAATCCTGTAGTGTATTGTACTGTAAACTGGAATTCTGCAGTGTATTGCACAGTATAGTGGAATTCTGCAGTGTATTTTACTGTAAACTGGAATTCTATAGTATATTGCATTCTGCACTGGAATTTTGCAGTGTATTGTACTATACACTGGAATTTTGGTATATTGGATTCTACAGTGTATTACACAGGAACTCTGTATTGTGTGGCACTGCACACTTTAATTCTGCAGTGTCTTGTACTTGACACTGGAATTTTTTTAAATGTATTGTACTGTACACTAGAATTTTGCAGTGTATTGTACTGTACAGTGGAATGAATTCTGCAGTGCATTGTGCTGTACACTGGAACTCTACAGTGTATCGCACAGTATAGTGGAATTCTACAGTGAATTTTTACTGTAAGCTGGAATTTGGCGGTGTATTGTACTGTGCACTGGAATTCTGCAGCGTATTGTAATGTACACTGGAACTCTGCGGTGTCTGGAATTGTGCAGTATATTGTACTCTACACTGGAATTCGGCAATGCCTTGTACTGTCCACTCGAATTCTGCAGTGTATCGTACTGTACACTGGAATTCTACTGTTTACTGTACTGTATTGTATTCTGCAGTGTATTGTACTATGGACTAGAATTCTAAGTGTATGATATTGTGCACTGGAATCTGTAGGGTATTGTACTGTACACTGGAATTGTGCAATGTCTGAAATTCTGCATTGTATTACACTCTACACTGGACTTCCGCAGTGTGTTGTACTGTATACTGAGATTCTGCAGTATATTGTCCGGCACGCTGGAATTGTGCAGTGTATTTTACTGTAATTGGGATTCTGCAGTGTATTGTACTGTACACTGGAATTCTACAGTGTATTGCAGAGTATAATGGAAATCTGCAGTGTATTGTACTCTGCACGGGAATTATGCAGTGTATTGTACTGCACACCGGGATTATGCGGTGTCTGGAATTCTGCAGTGTTTTGTACTGTACATTGGAACTCTGAACATTGAAACTCTGTAGTATATTGTACTGTACACTGGAACTCTGCAGTATATTGTACTGTGCACTAGAATTCTGCAGTATGTTATACTGTACATGGAATTCTGCAGTGTATTGTACTGTACACTGGGATTTTGAAATGTGTTTTACTGTACAGTGTAAGTTTGCAGTGCATTGCACTGTACACTAGATTTCTGCAGTGTACTGTACTGTACATTGGATTCTACAGTGTATTATATTGCACACAGGAATTCTGTACTGTGTGGCACTGCACACTGGAATTCTGCAATGTATTGTACTGTACACCGGAATTCTGAAGTATCTTGTACCTGACACTGGAATTTTTGAAATGTTTTGTACTGTACACTAGAATTTTGCAGTGCATTGTACTGTAACCTGGAATGAATTCTGCAGTGTATTGTACTGTGCACTGGAATTCTGCAGTGTATTGTACTGTACACTGGGAATCTGCAGTGTACTGCACAGTGTAGTGGAATTTTGCAGTGTATTTTACTGTAAACTGGAATTCTTCAGTGTATTGTACCGTGCACTGGAATCTGCAGCGTATTGTTCTGCATTCTGTGCTGTCTGGAATTCGGCAGTGTATTGTGCCGAACACTGGAATTCTGCAATGGCTGGTGCTGTCCACTCGAATTCTGGAGTGTATTGTACTGCACACTGAAATTCTGGAGTGTATTGTACTGCACACTGAAATACTGGAGTGTATTGAACTGTACACTGGAATTTCGTAGTGTATTGTACCGTACACTGGAATTCTGCAGTGTATTTACTGCACACTAGGATTCTGCAGTGTATTGCTCTTTACGTTGGAATTATGCAGTGCATTGTAGCTTACGGTGGAATGTTGCAACGTATTTATTTTGCACGTTACTGCTAACAATGAAAGCGAGAATGTATTGCATTCTGTATTTTGTTGTGCTGAACTGCTGCAGTGTACTCTGATATATGCTGGACGTACTACACCGTTACTGGAAGTACTGCGGTACGGTGAACACTGAACTACGTGCAAAGCAAAATCACGTGAAAATAGAGGTGCTATGGTAACTGGGACTGTTTGAAACAGTAACATGTGTAACTAGTGTAACATTTTGTACCCACTGGCAGACGCAAATTACCACCATGGCTCCGATAGACTGAACTAAACATGTATCAACACTTAATTCAGGAAATATGTAACAGCCACAGAGGATAACGTACTGAGCAAAGAAAGTTTCCAACAGGCCTCGTTGATAACTGCTCATGCCGGCAATAACTACACCTGCAAACACTCTTTGTCTCGAGTCTGTAAGACTTGACACCCCCCACCCCCACCCCACCCCACCTGACTTGTCAGCCTTCCTACAAAAACCGAGTGTGCCTCTCAGTGTGAAACCGTCAGCTTAGAGATGGCGTACAGAGGGCCTGCTTGTCCGGATTGTTTTCTTCTTCATTAAACTTTCCAATATGATGATGTGTAAAGACAGAAGTTCATGAAAATCACACAAACTGGTGTCTTATAGTCAACAAAGGAGTAGTAAGTGTAGGGGGCCGTGAGTTGGTAACTAAGGGCCCTATGGTGGTCTGACTGGGTGAAGGCCGGCCCAGCGGGAGAGGCTTCCGTGCCTTACGGCGGAGAAGAAAGACTTCCCTTGGGCAGTCAGGTGACAGCTATTTTATGTATGACTTACCCACATAGCCGAATAAAGACGGACCCCCGACGGAAGGGGGTAAATGAGGGGTCGGCACAAACAGGTGGGGTGGGCACGGGGGGTTATTGGAAAAGGGCGAAGGGTCAGCGGAGCTGGTCACCTATCCTACACACCCCGGCTGGCCCCGGGTCGGTTTGATGGATGCATGACTGTTCTTTTAATGATCTTTGGCATGGGCATCATCTAAATCTTCCAGCATATCCGTTCCTCTGTGGATGGGCTATGGATTCCAGTTGGTCACCCCAGAGGTGTGTCGGAATCTGGACGTGCTTACTAATGGAATGGATCAGCACATCCATTGGCATATTAAAGGCAAAGCAGCGTGAAAATGCTCCATTTATTGGCATGATGTATGGTAGCCTACCTGTCCACCCTCTCCCGTGCGTGCGTTAGGCCGGTACACCACCTCACCGGGAACAGATGACTCTAACCCCAAACACAACACGTGGACGCTAATGATAGGAAACTTTTTTATGCAGTGCAACTGAATTTTTTCCCCGTGCCCTTCATTTTGCAGCAGATCCGACTGGGCATAGCAGCAATTCTGTAATTAAAGGATAAATCGTCAGTTGGTGAAGTAATGGATTTTGGAGCGATGCTGTCACGTTGAAGGTCATTGGGTGGTGGGGGGTATAGTGGCGTGCTTCATCAAGTAGACAGGCAGCCACGGTTGGACAAAGTACACACATAGGAGACCGCTTTAACCTCAAACACCGACACTCTTCTTCTTCTTCTTCTTCTTCTTCTTCTTCTTCTTCTTCTTCTCCTCCTTCTTCTTCTTTCTTCTTTCCCTTCTGCTTCTTCTATTCTTCTTTTCTCCTCCTCCTCTTCTTCCATTTCTTCTTTTATCCTTCTTCCTCTTCTTCTGCTTTTTCTTCTTCTTCTTAAGTTCTTCTTCTTCTTCTCCTTGCTGTTGTTAAAATTGGTCTTCAAGGTCTAAATCAAAGTTATGCAACTTTAGAGGCTACGACTGATGATTAGGATATTTAATAAAAAATGTTTTTGTTAAGATAATTTTATGGCGAGATGCTATCTTAAGATGTCATGATCTCGATATCATGATCTCGATATCATGATCTCGAGATCTTGATACAGGATGGCGAGAACTCGGGATACGATGTCAAAATCTCGCGATCCTAGCCAGGTTTGAGGTCTCACCATCATCAGCCCGAGATCTCGAAATAAGATCTCGGGATAATGATCTCGTGATCCCGAGATGCTATCTCAAGATCTTGACATCCTACCCCGGGATCTCGAGATGCCGTCTCGTTATCTTGTCGAAATAATATTTAATAAAAATAATGTTGGGTGTCCCAAATCAGTTACCGTAAGTGAACTTGTTTTAATGTAAGTCTGTTTTGGCGGAACGGATTTCATTACAGAATAACTTCAATTCTTTTCGGAACAAAAGAAGTAAGATACCAAAACTTCGCTCTGCTTGTAAGCTCTTCTGCCTCGATAAATTCTTTTCAAGCACATTTAACCGTTCCCAGACTATTATTTCAGTCGCCGTCCGTGGCTGGTTTGATAATAAGCCATGGCACCATAATTGCCCGGTGTTTGGTGACTTACGCAAAGTCTTGGACAGTGTAAGGACGCGACATATCTTCGCGCCCCGTGGTGAGGGGCTGAGGTCTATCATTGTCGTGGGGGAGAAAGTTGGAACCATTGGTGGCATTACTTCACGATTTGTAACTGCTTGTCAGAGGTAATTACAGGCCAGAGCCGGGCTTTCTAGGCTGAAATTACCAGGTTGCTCTAACGTACGCCGCGACTTAGGAAACAATATAGAAAGACGCAACGGAGAGCGCGTGAGTGAATTCAGCACCTAACTTGCTGATGTTGAACTGATTTCCCGGACTAGAAAAAGCTAATAATGCGCGTCAGGGCATCATTATACCGTAACAATTCATCCATGGGCTAACGTTGTAAATACACAAATACAGGAATTAACAAAACATGGCCTTTGGGTATTATAGGACTTCAATCAAACACTGATCGAAGTACAGAAACCAAACCCAGGTACCGGGACTGGAATAGGTAAAAAAAATGTAAAATGTCCTTGGAGCGCGTGGAAGTACAGAGTACGAGTATCCTAGGTGGCCCTGGTCCAGCCACCCCTTTGTATGTATAGCCTTGGATTAGGAGCAGGTGTGGTCCACTGGTTCGAATAATTTCGGATACAATGTAACAAATTCAGTGCTTACTCTCTCCACGGTGGCTTGCTTTCTCCCCTAGCCCTGGCTGGACATGTACCATATTGATAAACAGCAGCAAAATAACCACGCCGGTCCGTAGGGGAGACTCTCCTACTGTTGACATTTGCCCTTCTGTGGGGGGATGACGGATGAGATAAAACATATATTTTTCATGGGCTACAGGTGTGAACGTGTGTATTGAACATACACGATTTACTATTTTCCTTGTGCGAGCAGCAGCGGCGGAATAAGAAGCAATACCTGTAGTCGGATATACGATCGGTCCCACCTAGGGCGATAATCGGGAAATCGTCGCGGTTTCACGCGGGGAAGGGTGGCGTCCGGTAGCCACATCTCACCTGAGTGAATTGGGGCGGGCGGGGAAAGGTGGCATGTCAACAAACACACGAGGGGTCGAGGTTGAGAAGCGACATGATATGGCGGGTTCCTGGGGCAACCAGCCGTAGGAGAACCCCGCTGTTTGCCCTCGCTACAGGGGAGCAGCACGGCCGGCTTTCCCAGGCCATATACCAGACTCGGGTCTGTGTAATGCTTACTGTATATATCAGTTTCAGACATGAAAACATACCGGTATGGACCAAGACAATTCCGTAAATGTAGTCGTCAACGTTTCCATCACAGTGGACCTTGGTCGCCCTCACTGCTTGTCCAGCCGTATACAGGCTTTGGTTATGTAGGGATAGCCTTTAGAGTGCCCCATGACGTGTACGTGGTTACATGATTGACAGGACTTAACCCAGCTAAATTTCTGTCTTAGCCAAGCCGCTATTAGAACTGATGTAAAAAGACCGATAGTTTTCTCTATTTCAGTAAATTATGTCAAATATTTGGCTGAGAATGAGAACTCTTTTCTTTCTTTATTTTTTTTCCTTTCTCTGATTATTTGTTCGGTGTAATTGAGAATGAACCGCTGGGAGCTGACAGACAGTTTAGGGAAAGCCTTACATAGGCAGTAGTTGCCGCTAGTCGATAGCAAGAGAAAAATCGTCGGCAAGTTTTCACTGACGCACACTCATCTCGGTAAAAAGTCGCTAATATTTCCTTTAAGTCTTTAGCTTTTTAAATATTTTTACAAAGGCACTCATTTGCTTGCATCGAATCTCACACCTCTGCCTTCTGTCGATGTGCCTTGCAGAGTTTATTGCGAAAAGGGGAATCCAAGTCAAATTTCAGGGGCAATGCAAATAGTGGAAAAACTTTTGACATCATCAATTTGATATATAGGAGATTCCCTGCAATGCTCAATAACATAGTGTTACTACAGTACCCGTTAGCTTTTACTACACTATAGGAGTCATTCCTACGTTGTATTGGATTACTCTATTTTGCCCTCGGAATGTAATTAGTAAAACGCAACCTTACATTCCAGGGGACCTATAGATACATTGCCTGTCAGCGTGCAACCATATTGCATGTATACATGTATGCGCTGTATGTACTGGATGGATGAATCAGGCTTATAGTCGGCTTTCAACCACTCATGGTCATATCACCGACGGCAAGTTGTTGGTGTGTATGTACTGGACCCGTCTTGTACTAGTCCGACCTGCGGCCAGTCTTTATAGTGCTAGCCCACTGAAACACCACCCCACGGGGAAGCAGTGATGTCCCAACCCAGACCATTATTCTGACTCCGAGCCGGCCAGACGGTCTCTAATTCTTTTGTGCTGAGCGCTAAGCAGAGCAGCAGAACCTCAAATTTTAACGTTTTTGTTTGATGCGGCCGGGGATCGAACCACCAACCCCCCGCATGCCAGACGAACGCTCAACCACTGTAGTACCCGGCCGCGGTCAGGGGCCCAGTGGCCTTCACGACCTGCTTGGTCACTTGCCAGACAGGAACACGTTCGGTTTTAAATACCTACCAGGCATGTTTCTACTAGGTAAATAGCTATGTTACTGAGGTGACTCGCGTAATGTTGGAAAAAGGGACCTCAAGACTACCGAGTACTAAGTAGACTTCACCTTTCTGAGCACTGAGCAGGCCCCGTATTCATAAACCGTTCGTATTTTAAGAAACAACTAGACGCTAGAAAGGACGTGGATATGTGGAGGTTTGTGCACGGTCTTAATAAAAAACAGCACGTAACATACAACTACATGTAATTAGCCAGTAGTCGCTTTTCGACCCGGTTTACGCAAAATGATATTTGTAACTTGGGGATGCCGGGTTGGAATCCCTTTTGAGCCTGCGCAAAACAGTTGACAACTGCCTTCGATATATTTCGGCTAACTTCGGTAGTATATTTATGTTTGTGGTAAGTCTATGAGCAAAGCCGTGGCTAGATATTTGAGTACAGTTTTCAGCCGACCATCAAAAGGAAATGACTGTTACTACTCATCACAACAAATAAAACGTGTTGTGTACCAAGAAAATTGGGAAACCTTGGCTATGCTCGCCCAGAGGAGCATTTTCTGAGTGACATGACGCCACGGGCATAAAAGTGCAATTAAAAATACACAATAGTATAGTGTATAAAAAAATGAAAACTTACTGTCTAAACTGTATTTTACGACCCAATTTTTCATACATATTGCTTGTGATCACAAACATTTTTTATTTCCTGAAATTATGAGATTTAATGTATAGAAACTTAAGGAAATTCTTGAATTGTAACATTGTCGCCAATATGAAATGAAAAATGCAGGAAATGTCTTCAAAGCAGTAATAGAACGAATGGAACGACGATAGTTGCGCTTGAAGAGAGTACTTAGCCCAGACATCCTACGGTTCATCGAAATATCTCCATCAGAGGTCTTTGATTTTTGAGGCAAAGGATACTTCGGATAGCGTTTCAAAGTCGATATTTTTTTTAATTGTAAAAATGCCTAAAATGAGCTTGAAATAAGAATAAACTAATGTGCAGGAAGGAAGCAAAATCATTGTTCTCCATTATTTCTTATTTTAGTTGATCAGAAACGTGTTTCCCGGCTCTACAATATTTTTTCTTTGCAATATTAACACTACCGCGCGGACTTTATAGCTGAACTAGTCGTGCGTAGTGGATTTAGAGGGGGTCATTAGCAGGCGTAGATTTTGTCATATTTACCCATGCTTTTAAGAAGTGCTTAGGGAAAAGAATGGTTTATGAATAGCGTTACGACCACTCTTAAAGTTATACCAGTTCTTAAAGTCTACGTCTGGTTTATGAATATGGGTCCTGGTGCGCAGAGTGTGTTTCCGTCAATGGTCTGGGGGGGGGGGGGAGGGATAAATGTTGGAGCAGGGGTAAAAGATATGCCCTATACCAATAAAAAAAAACCATTAAACTCCTGTGTTGATGGAGTTTTTTTTGTTGGATAGGGCATAAATTTAACACCAGTTACAACCTTTCCCCCCCCCCCCCCCCCAGACCATTGACGGAAACACACTCTGCGCACCAGGACCCATATTCATAAACCAGAC
>JAAUYG010130321.1_pt1 | contig 10694 bp, 8 predicted proteins | sample 7278091 | NCBI WGS metagenome assembly JAAUYG01 (sample SAMN14350201, study PRJNA611818) | marine sediment metagenome | isolation source: surface marine sediment (0.6m) | place: French Polynesia: Moorea | collected 2018-08
ACTACTACTACTACTACTACTACTACTACATCTACTACTATGTATACTCCCCCCCCCCCCATCATGGCCCGGTTGACTGTGAACTGTCAGATACTGTCATACTGACCCCTACTCATATATCCAGTGATCAATGGTGATTACCGATTACCGGTGGCTTACACAGCCAGACCGTTGTTTTCAGCAAAATTGGTAGGTCTGGATTTTTTTCACGAGGTCCGCCTTTAAATATTGCTAAAGGCTATACTATGGCTTTCACTAATAACCAACATGACCATACAATACAATCTACTGAATGGTAATGTAGCACACCGCCTGACATGTCATACTGCTTGGTCTTGACAGTTACATAAATGTGTTGTTACATGTCAACAACCCTCCCACCCACTTCAGTATGTATCTAACCCTGGCCCATCCTCATCTTTACACACACACCCTCCTCAGGCTCAGAAAGCACCACATCCACCTTCCTGGCATGCAAATCTCACTCACTCGGGCATGCCAAAATAACTGATCTCAGATATTGTCTGTCCTGGCTGTCACGTAATCCAAAGTTACTGTATATATCCTTTCTCCAAACAATTGCACGTTCTTAGATGATCATTATTCCAAATTATTGAGACTAGTCATGGTTCACTGATCATGCCTTTAGCAGTCACCTTGTCGCAAAGCAGCTAGTGTCAGGCTAGTGGCAGGCTCAAGACCTTCCATAATATTTCTTCAAGCGAGTCCAGCGCAGCCATCATCAAGCATTTGAAGACAATCTTCCCTGAGCACGGAATTCCCAGCATACTTTATTCAGACAACGATCCTGGCTACGACTGTATAGAGTTCCGTGACTTGCGGACAAGTACGGATTCACTCAAATCACATCGAGCCCACACTATTCCCAAAGCAACGGCTTTATATAGAGAGGATCGTCAACAGAGTGACAAAGACACTACCGCGATCTCAAGCATCTGCTGAAGACCCGGAACTGGCGTTCTTGTTCCTAAGAATAACCCCAGCCTCAAGTAACTTGTAGACAAAAATACGGTCTTTCAGGCAAGGACAGACTGCGTGCAGATACTGGTGTTGCGTCTATTATTATCTCTAGTGCAACGTACTATCCACAAGAAAAGTTATGTTAAAACGTATATGTAAACCCCATTGTAGATGACAGGATTAATTTCAATAAACCTGTTGAATTTATTTCTATCGTCCCAAGATGCTATAAAAAGACATTTGAGGTATGGATCCTGTACTTGTTATTCATGTTGTCACAAACAGGCCTGGATCACTTCACCAACATCATATTACGGTCTGTAACTAGGGCTTGTAACTTCCGTGACAGTAATAGGATTTATGTCCATTTAGCAGCTAGACAAATTATGACTGGCAGGATAGACGCTCTCAGTGTTAATATTGAGAAACGGAGAGAGGATAGTCTTCCCCCTGTTCATTCTCTTCCAACATAATGTTCGCCCTCTCCATTGGGACCTGCTCCTTCCAGAATCTGGTCCAATTCTGGAGTGGACTTCCGGCTTGTCGAAACGCTTCGTTTGTCCTCCAGCGAACATTCTTTGTTACCTAATTGTAACAGACAAGGTGTGTCTACCCATCTAGCAGAGTCCTTGCACATCACTTAACCTTGGCTCGGCCTATCTCTACAGCACGAGGGGATTTTTTTATTGGCTTTCCATGGGCATTGTTTCGGCTGCCGCTTGTTTTATGCCGCCTTTTTGTCGGCGCGCGCGCGCGCAGACGAACGTTTTGCCAGCAAGTTAAAAGTGCTGGAAAACGGCGCTAAATCCCGCAACAAGGTCAAGTGTTCGTTCTCGTAATGGCGTTCCATTTGGTCTGCGGCACGTGGAATTGCTCCCCTGAAATTAGAGGGGGCAGTCTGGAAAAACCCTCCATGGCAAGCTTCCTCACCGTCTCTAAGTGACCGAGCCAAACCAAACGGGAGGCGTTCTAAAAGGCGTGAGTATAGTGGAACTAATTAGCGACACGGCTTTTAGTAACGTTGATGACCATTAAACGCCTTTTATTACTGACCTTTGGAATTACGCAGAACATTAAGTATTTGATCCTAACTGCATCAATGTCCCCAATCCTACCGACTGTCCATGGTACCAAAGCTTATTAAAGTTACTGGTTTCTCTGTGGCGACAAAGTCGCCGTGCTGCATAGCCCAGTGGTCTCTGCGATTTATGACCCATCCATTTAAGAATCCCATCCATTTTGAGACCGGCAAGTGATACAAATATTATATTTTCAATACAAATATCCCCCTATTTTAAGAACGCCTTGAACTGAACACCATATTTATTCTGGCTGAAGGGATGGTCTTAAAATGTAGTAGTTACCACTGTATAGCCGTTATCGTCATACATGTATATCTCATAATAAGCTTGGTAATAAGGATAGCTACTTCTGTCACTTGTTTATCTATGGCAGAAATACAGAAAACAAATTCGGCTTCACATTTTGTCATAGTTTCTTAAAAAACTGACCGGAAAGAATGAGATGGAACTTTCTGGTAGTTTTTAAGAAGTTTTTACTACTGCTGCTGCTGCTGCTGCTGCTGCTACCACCACTACTACTACTACTACTACTACTACTACTACTACTACTACTACTACTACTACTACTACTACTACTACTACTACTACTACTACTACTGTTTTCAGTTTCACTTTGGGAAGGAGCTCGACATGGAGTTTGTGGACGACATGAAGCGGCGGTTGGAGCTGACGGTAGACTCCAAGGACCGGTGCAGCACATCTCGTGATCTCTTCACTAAACAGTTGACATTACAGGTGAAATAGCTTTCTGGGCCAAAGAGAAATCAACAGCGACATCGGATAACGTCATTAACTGCTGTAGTAAAACATCAAGAATTATTAAAAAAGCCTGTCCCGGTGGTATGGGAAGTTTGTTGTTTATGTCAGTTTTATACTTAATAGGTTTTTTTGCAAGTTTATACATTCAAGTTGTAACCTGTTGTTGTAGAGTAAAATATCTTTTATAATTCCTCTTTAGTTGTAACCTACACCAGGATTCAAGTCTACCCGGGGTATATACATGTATTCTGAAATGGTCTTAATGCTGAAACAACATATCATTTGTGCGTAAAATGAGTAGTAATAAATAGGTCGATTTGGTCAGGTTTGTATGCCTGAAATAATGGATGGATGTACTTTATTTCCAAATGTTTCTTTGGATATTAACAAAAAGATGAAACGAAAAGGAAAGCATGGCAACAGAAACCACGCAACAGAAACAGAAACAAACAAGCAGGCTCTTCATCGTAACCCTCTAAGGACATACCTCTCAAATCATTAAGGAGAATTGTCTCATAAAATATGCCATAGATAAGCACAGATTTCCCTTGACTTAAATAAATCTCTTTGTCAATGAGAATGGAAGGTGACTGTAAGGCGACTTACCCAACATTTATTCAAATTCTATTCAAATTCACACACAAGTTGAACAGAAGTGTACTGACGTTAACGTGGAACATATCAACCACCGTTGTCCATAAGTAATTCTCTAGTGTTCTTGTACTTGAAACAGTGGTGAAACTAATGAGGTATTTGGTCTTTAACTTCACAATTACGGTGTAAGCAAGCAGTGACTGATCTGGAGTGGCAAGACGCCCAGTTTAGCTTCATCATATCTCGACAATGTTTTCAATGCCCTGTTGTTATATGGTCAGCCATCCGCAGTGGGTGTACATGCATATCCAAACTCTGAATGCTTAGAAAACGTTCTAACTGGCGGATCATAAGAACCGTTTATTATTGAATGATTTCTGTGCCCATCAATTGCAGAAAGAAGTTTGCTTTCCACTCGGACTTAGACGGAAAACACAACTGACCAAAAATTCGTTAAGGACATTTTGTAAGCCATATTTTCTAAGAAGCGGCAGTGGATCACCAACGGGACCCAAAGACTCTCTTTAGATATTTGGTTATCATACAAACGCTCAATATATTATGTTCTCTTAGGGTGTTATGGCGTAGTCTACAAAACCGCTCGTAATAATTCCATTTTATATGATGTGGATGTTTTTGTCTTAGTCATTTTGTACCATTTAGATTTGCAATAACTAAGACTGGAAAATCATATATGGGAAGTTCAATATGCCACTATCAGGCTTGCCCCTGAGTGACCTTAAAAAGGTCAAATTCAAGATCTCTGAGATTGCAACCCTTATATCTTGAAAAGGAGTCTAGTTAGGTCACATCTTCCTATTAAACATTAAAGGAAACCATATATGGGGCTCCAGTGGTGCCGTGACATTTGACTTTGAGTAGCATTGAAAGGTCAAATTTAAGGTCACTGAGAAGTCTTATATCAAGTAAAGGACCAGAGTTAGGCCATGTGTTACTAGTTAAACGTAAAAGGGAAACCATATATGGGGTGTCCAGTGGCATTATCACATTTAACCTTGACTAACTGTCATATAAAAATGGGTAACTTTGTATTTATCAAGTAATAGGATAGCCATGTACTCTTGTCGACAGCAGTAGAAAGAATGAGTCTCAGTAACAGGCAGGTAAGAGAATCCAGTAATCCTACTGGGCCACGTCACTGGGACAGTCAGTGACTGGACAAGGCTCCTGGCCTGTGAGGTTGTGTATTCAAGATAAACACAAGATAGATTCAAGAGAAAAACGGACAGAGAAAAAGAGAGAGAAAGATAGAGAGATCGATTAGCGTTAAGCTATGGAGATCGACTCTTCGAGTTTATGAATAAGAGGCAGGTCCGATAAGCGAAGAGATTCAGATACATCTCGCATGTATTCAGAAGAACAATAAATGCCATACTCAACAAAGAAGTGTCATCGTCAACATTATGAACGAGTGACCAATTATAGATACATCATTATATATGATATGACCTTGAAAGGCCTTAGTTAAGGTCATTCAGTTTTGAGTGGTAAGAGAACTGTACACAGTCGGCAGTGTATTGATCTGGATGTCACATAAGGGAATTTGTGGGTGAGCAGGGTTTTCCGTTGTCGTTGGTTTGGCTGAGTCTTTAACTATGTCAACATCTCTGTGTATTACTCTAACACACTACTCTAGCTTTTACTCTAGCTTTTAGTTGAGCACTTAAGAGGACATATGGTTCAGTAATGTCCTCTATAACCTGCGTTACTTTAAATACGTCTATAAGTATATGTCCTCTTTAGAGTAACTGCTTACACTGTATAATGTAGTAAACCTTAGCTGACGGCGACATGTTAGGACAAGGGCAAAAGGTTAGTGTTGTAGCCCCGTTTTGATGTCAGTCAATACACTAGGGTGCGCACTTTACTGTATGAAGGAACCCATAATATACACTTTATTCATATCAAATTGTTGAAGGTTTCCAAGTAGGCCGCCGTCTTATAGTAACTATGTGCGTTTAGTGCTAACCACTGATCCATAAAGAATTATAGATAGATAGGACTTTATTTACACTTTCAACAAATTTACATATGATTTTGACATCAAGATGATTGAAGTTAAAAGTGTCGGTCATACAGGTAGAACAAATGTCTAACAAGCTGGATACCTTTAAAAATACAATGAACGAAATAAAATTCTACTATTTTTTCTCATTAAGAGAGATACATCAGCTTTCAATTAATATTTTTTAAAGAAAGTTTCCTTCACAAGTTATTTAAAACACTTGACAGTTTACTGTCCCTAATGTGTGGTGGTAATGAATTATATACAATAGCACCAGTGATTTTGATGGATTTAGACCCTCTGTTTGCTTTTGTTTTCTTTAAATGTATCTGCTTTCTGCTTCTAGTAAATATGTTATAAATATTTTCTGTACTTACGTAATAGTCAGAAAAAAGGCAAGTTCCTATGCTGATGATTATGATAAAACCGGTAAACCATTCCTTCCTCTTACGCAGACGGCATTTTAACATCAAGTTTACCTCAGGTCTCTATTAAGTCATATTATATTGATTTAACGTATCTATTTGTTGTTCTCTATATCTACATGTTGTTTTGTCTGTGTATTTGTAATGTTCACTGACCTCTCATTTATCAATGTTAATTTCTAGTCTTGTAGCCACTAATGTTATTGCTGCTACAGTCTTGCAACAATGAATGTCTTTCTCCCTTGCAAATAAATATTTATTAGTAGTCTCTTCAAATTTTTGGCTTCCAAAGCAAATAAGATCGGACTAGTGTTTCTGCATTCTAACTTACAGGGTTTTAGTGTCGTTTCTTATCTTCTCTTGTGTAACATATGCAATATATGTACCTCGTGTCATCTTATTACGTACGTGTGCATGTCTAATATTGGGCGCTCCCAGTAGATGGTACTTTCTTGTTTTATACTTCTGCAATACACGTTCCATCTTATGCTAGGTCCAGTTTCAATTTAAACCCAGGACACAGCCTCCCCCCAGGCTCTTTGGAGCTCGAACGAGAGGCACATCTTTGTCGGTGGTCTAAGGTTAGCTAGCGGTCACATCCTAGGTGGGTCTTACCACACTGAGTCGTCGTCATCGTAGACAGGCTGCACTTCCGCTAAAATATCCCCAGTTAGAAGATACCGCCATGAAGCGACTCCCTAATTGGTGACTCCCAGAAACAGGCGCTAAACCGCCGAGAACACCTATATTGCCTGTAATAATGTAAATATGGCGCGTTGCCGAGTCTGACAAACTTGACACATGACGCAAAACCATATAATATTAGTGATATTCATTGAACTTGAACAAATATGTATTTTATTAGATGTAGATTACACAAATACACATGTACACGTGTTTATCATTTTGTTTACTGCCAGGACATCATTTGAAATTGTTCAAACATAATTACTCGGGGGTGGACTGCATCGATGTACATATACTGTGGGTGGTGTGTGGGTAGCGTATTGACATGTTGACTGATATGTGTCGGGCTGTTATAAGGAGGAGCTGTGGACTCTATGTGGTAAATGAGAATACCTACCATCACAAGGGTGGTTCTTGTTGCAGTCATCGGGGTACTGACCTCCCTGATCCTGTTCTGTTACTGTAGTGAGGATGGTTCTTTCTGTTGCAGAGACGGCGAACAGAAGAATAGTCAGGGGGCCAACGGCAGTTGGGGGAATCCCCAACCATACAGCCACGCCGCTAGAGGGAAACAAGGTCAGTTGGTGCTGTATGGTACCGTACGTCTGATTTTAATTGATATGCTTAAACACACGTACCTGTGAATGCGAAGTACATGCACATGAACATGAGTACATGTAGACATGAGCGTATCACCAATTACTACATATACTTCAAATTAATTACGTGGCTATCATTAGCACATGTACCTTGATTTAATAAGTGCGTACCTCTAATTAGCTATATGTACATGTACGTCTAATCAGCTACATACAATGTATACCCGTGCCTCTAATATAATTAGCTACACCTACCTGTAGCTGTAATTAGCTACATACAGGTACCTCTAATTGGCCATAGGCCCCTATGTACTTTCAGTTCAGTTTGGGAACTTCTAGTTAAGGCCCCAGAATAGGCTTGAAATTATGTTGGACATGGACAGTAATGTATTTAGCTTATAACGTTTCTCACTAACTTTTTTTTTTCGATTTTACCTTTAAATTTCCTTGGTCGTATCGATGTTACGGTCGATCCAATATCGTGAAACGTAAACACAGACTATACACTTGGTTATCTACTATCACTATCGAAATTATTTGATAGTGTTAAAAATGTACAAATTTACATATAACGTGTTAACAACTTACTCCGGATCCATCACGAGTTCAAGAAAAAATAAAACTATTTGTGCATAAGTTAATTGCGGCGAAGTTTTGTCAAAACTCCTTCAATTGGAAATTGCAGAGGCCTAGCTGGAAAGAAAAGATTAGGCAACATAATTATACGCATGTACTTGTATGTTGGAAATGCATTTTGGGGGCAAATGCTATGCATCTACATATAGATATGTTAAACTGCCTTATATCTGTCCTACATAACAGGTAAACTTAGAAACACACAAACCTTACTACAGTGGAACCCCCGAATTAGTCGAGGCCATTTGGTGTTAATATGTTCTGAGATGGTCTTACTTCTGAAACTAAATAGCGGTGGCTTGTATCCATTGGTCGATCCAGCAATTAATTCTGGGGTGATGTCATTTCGGGGGTGGTCTAAATTTAAGGCAGGTTTTTTTTTATAGTATTCCATTGTTGTCCGATGAAAAAGGCTTTTGATGCATATGCATGCCTATGTTCAATTTTCTATCTTCAATTATTAGTCCTTTCTTTCTCGTCTCATCCTGATCATCGAGATTATGCAACCGTGCAGCATGTTCATGAATCACATGGAGCCATACCACGTACTGTGGCGAGAGCAAAACAGTAATGAAATTCATAATTTGTTATTTTTACTTCAGATGCTTTCAAGTCTGTGGCCGAGCACCCTGCTGAAGTCCATAAGGACCGTGTGGCATCAGATACTTATAGGTAAAAAGTTTCCCAGTCTTGATAAGCAGGGGCCACTAGAAAGGATTCCAAGCGCAACACAAAAGACTGCAGACGGAAAACCCCGCACGCCCGAAACTACCTAATATAAAATCCTATTAGATTATATAAGTTAATAATAACTCAATTAACTCTAATTAACCCAACTACGCTGTGTGATATAGCACTTTAATATCTGAGTGACCAAGGACTTTTCAAGGTCATTCAAATTTGAAATGTAAGTATACAGTTGCATTCCTGATATATGGCGTTCTATTACAGTTTAGTAGCAATTTATGCCTTAGCTGTCCCTTTATGAGATGTAAGTCATCAAAATACGTGACATGGAATTTGATCTATCTATCAAGATTACAAAAGTGACAAACGACACATTTGGAGTTGCAACATATACATTTCTATTATTTAGTGTTTAACGGCAGTATATGCCCAGTTCAGCTTCTTGGCGAGTGGTCTTGACTTTAACCTCACACGTTCACTCAAGGTCAGTTCAGTTGTAACGGTGCAGTTGGACATTTCATATATGACTTCCTGTTCGTGTTTAATAGTAATGTATGCCCATAAAGCTGCTCGTGTGTGAGATATGAGACCGAAAAAATGCCACCATGAAGTTAATTTACAAAATCACTCAAGGTCAAATCTAATGGTACAGCTGGACGTCCAACAATTTAATGTTTAATAGGTATGTATGCCCTAATTTTGCTCTCTATGACTTTTTCATGAGGCATCAAAAAGTTGTAATTGATTTGAATCTTTCAATGTAAGTTAAGGTAAAATCACACGGTCCAGTTGGACTCTGCATATACGACTTCCTATTAGTGTCTAATAGTAATTTGCCACAGGTCTATATTTTACAATTTAACTGCCATAGCCGTTGGAATTTCGTCTGTCTCCTTTATTTTATCATTCGACCGAAAACACCCAGTTTTTAACGTGTGTAAACCTACGCCTGCTAATGATCCCCCCCCCTCAAAGTTATACCAAGTATACTACACTTTGTGTCAAAGGAAGGTTTCCAAACATTTGAAAATGCCCCCGTTGTAACTTTTACATGCATTGTTGTGATTGACTGTGCTTTGGGGGCTTTTGTGTTCGTCTAATCTTCCGTTGAGATCAGAGGAGTTTAAATGATCACTAATCTGTAGTACCTTAAATATTTCAACTTGTGTTTTTATGGTGCAGTATCGGCTCTCTTACTGCATTGTCAAGTTGTCCCACTAATGTAACCCCATTGGGGGCTTTTGTGTTCGTGAAACATACATACATGTACAGTAAATTCAAACTCCTTGTTATTGCATATACCGTAAGGTAGTAAACGTTTTCAATCAAATTAGTTTGATTTAGAAAGTACGAGATCATGGAGTTACTTTTCATAGGCAATTGTCAACGCAAGACTTGTTCCATTTTACTTTCATCAAAACTTCAAACCTCGTGTTTAATAAAGTAATATTGCAGTAAAATAATTAAATACGCGTATTTATTTTTCAACTACGTGTGCATGTATTTAACTCCCAACATGTCTGAGGGAACATTAAGCAATGCCACTTAATTTAACTTAAATTTTATTATTATTTTATCTTTCATAGTGAACTCCGCATTTAACAGTTGAATGGGCTATTGGAAATTTAACATTAAGACATTTTTACCCACATGTAATAGGGTACGCGTATTTAAATATTTAATTAGGCATGTTTAAATAGGAGTGGGTGGGTGTTGATCAATGTCTACGCCAATAACAACAAAGAACAAGAATAAAGAATAAAAAGGCAACATCATTGCGGGAGCTATTTTTAGACATGAAGATGAGTAAACATAATTATGTCACTATGGATGACTTTTTCCATTTGGGTAATGCGTGAGAGTTTACAATAATATCGACATAATTGATGTACATGCGGCCGACCTGTAAAGCATGAGGGGAGTTTGCACATATTGACATGGGGACCGTTTCAGCGTTTAATCATATACTTAACAATCTACGATAAATTCTGTGATCCACGTTCTTGATATGCTAATAATATTGGTAGGTGTGTACCTGAACAACAGGTGTGTGCCTGAAGGAGGAACGCATAGCCAAAAAAAAATAAAATAAAAAAAAATAATGGAATGACAGAAAAAAAAAAAAAAAAAAAAAAAAAAAAGCAGCTGCCAAAAAAAAAAAAATTATTAAGAAAAAAAAAAAGGTGAATTTAAATGCCATAAAAAAAAAAAGCGCCGA
>JAAUYG010270856.1_pt1 | contig 10694 bp, 10 predicted proteins | sample 7278091 | NCBI WGS metagenome assembly JAAUYG01 (sample SAMN14350201, study PRJNA611818) | marine sediment metagenome | isolation source: surface marine sediment (0.6m) | place: French Polynesia: Moorea | collected 2018-08
CCAACACCTTCTCAACTCCTCAACAGAGCATACAACCCGGATACACGCTACAAGGCGCCATGGGTGATCAATGTACAATAGCTTTCTCTGTGTATTGCCAGGTTCTCATTTACGGCTGAGTGAACCGCAGCACATTTAATAACATTAAAGTGTGTTTATTTGAGAACTGTTTATAGCACCTGTAGCTGTACCAACCTGGTAGCCAAAGGCCTGAGGCGAGTTGTCTATTATGATGGTTTTGGACAAATCTCGCCCCAGAATATTGAGATCTTTGATGTAGTTTCCCTGGACACACACGCAGTGTTCCCTAAACAGCCGATGCCTGGAAGGAACATCGACAATAAATGTATGCACATGATATATATATACTTTAAAACTGATAAAGCTGGCAGTCAAGGACAAGTACAATTTAAGACAAGTTTGGTCTATCATTCTAGTAATTTTTTAAAAGGGATGAACCTACGTTTTATGGTAGACCGAAATTTTAACACTGAACCCGTTACAGTCGAAGTCGATTCCTATGAAAGTCCTGGGAGTCGGCGTGGGAGGGGTGGAGTTACTCCCGAAATATCACACATAGATTCCTTGCCAACATTCCACCCATAACTTAGATTCCCTGCTATTGCTTTGCCATTACCCCATCCCTATTAAACTGACTCTTTTTCCTGAATACTTGCTATAACACCACAGTGATCGCATGACTAGTAGTCTATGGCCACATCTGTTAATACACACAGATCTGGTTTGCCAGGACTTACTTAATAAGTTTACGCCCCGGGTCCAAAAGATTCATCAGCTTGTCGGCGTACACTTTCTTGGAGGCAGTAAACACAATCACCTCAAACTTCTTGCACACGCGCTCAAGGAACTCTCGGAAGTGTGGCCTTGTGCGCACAAACACCTGAAAGTATTTGTTTAATTCATATCATCTACAGGCATACCTTCAACATAGCTTTTGGCATAATTTCAATTTGGCCCTCTAATTGTCCCCAAGGAATTTTCATCACCGGGCAATAGATTTACATACTTTCTGATGCCACAGTAGCCTAGAGCTGCCATTATGACAATTTGAAAAGTTCGGTATTTTTTCCCCCCCTTTCTTAAAAGCAATCAAGACTGTTAAGCATCCGGTTTAATAGCGACGCCCCTTACCCCTTCAGTGTTTTGTAAAGATAGGCTGCTCTCTGCAACATATGAACTGTACCAAAATTGGAGCAAATCAAATATCAAATTTATCGCAGTTGTTATTTTGGCAGACCTTCAAAATGAAGGCTGTATGTATTTTCGCAACAACTGGAATCACAGAGACACTTGGAAGTACATGAGCCATTGCGAGCCACACACCTGATACGTGACATCTTGAAACAGAACTGGGAAGGAGAATGCGGCATCCTCCAGCTGAGTCAGGCTACAGTGGACCAACGTTTCATCCTGAAACACATCACAGATGGTTTGAAATTGATCTACTACCATTTTCAAGGTACAATTAACAACAAACCGACAACAGTTTCTTCAAATGAAATGTACTTTTTTTACAGCCTTTTCTTTTCGTGGAAACAAAACTCCGACAAATGCAGCACAAATAATTTTGATTACCAAATCATTTGTATTCTGAACAGCCTATTATAAACACAAGGAATTTTGTTTTAACCAGTAGCTGGTGGTAATTCTAATGTGGTCTTAAATTCTTGCGTGGTTTTTTTTGTGTAGCTGTCTACTGTGATTAAAGACAAAATCTTCCTGACTATATCCTTGCGATTTTGTTATAACTATAGCCCTGCTGTTGCGAAAGCTCATCACCCTATTCTTCTTGTCAAGAATGTCAATCAGTCGTTAAATTAGCCAATCCATAAACATCTATTATCCACCAAATGGCATTAGAAGGACGTAAATTTTCAATGGGCCCGTTTGCAAGCCCTTTCTTACCAGATCCAGAACCAGTGAGAACTCTGGAGTGCTCCGTGTTTTCAGTGGCAGTGCAGGCGCTCTGGCTCTCATCTCCTCTGTTAATGGTGGTAGGTGTTTGATGAAGAAGTACCTGAAATGAAACCCAGACAGGAACTTCTGGAATGTTGCATATTTTACTGCTCAGTGGTTGAATCATTTTATACCAAATGTCACGAGGAAAAGTGGTTTGAAAAAATTCTTAAGGTGAGGATTTGAAATTTATTTTTAAGAGTTCAACCCAAAAGTATATTTGAAGAAACTTACATTTATTCAGCATTGCATAACATCATGTCCTTGCATTTGTTTTTTTTTTTCCAAATGGCTTGAGCCGCATCACAATTTTGTAAGTTTAAACATAGATGCAATACTTCTCAGAAATTTCTCAAATCCTATATGCATCCTTTCAATGACAGGATCATGAGATACTGAGATGGATAGTTCGACTCCTCATAGCAAGTTTACAGAAGCAATTGCTATAAAATAATTGCAGCTATTTACTTGACATTTAATTTGATTATATAAACACATATTATCTATCACTGATCGACTTCTCGCTGACGTACGGATCAAACACTTCCTGTTCCCACTCCTCGGGGGCGCTCTCTGCTGCATTCGCGGCTTCTTGCTCCTCCACCGATGGTTCCTCCATCCTTTCCTCCCCTTCTTCCTCCCCTCCCCCCGCCATCACCTCCCCTCCCATGGCCACTCCGTCCATGACAGAACAAAGAACTTCGTCGTCCTGTGTGAGCGGGATCTCTACCTCTCCACCGGTAATCGGGACTAGGTCTGCAGAGAGCTCCATACCCGCGCAGTTGGCGCAATCCGCCAGAGCACGCACCTCTGGAGCCACATTCTCTTTACCTAACAGCAGAAAACACATGCTTGTATTGGCGGCTCTAGTAACATTTTTCAGTATTTTAATACTTGAAATAAATTTAAATGTAATCTTACATTGTGAAACGCCTAGGTCACCTCTGCAAAGTGGCTCAGACGTGAAGTTATGTCTCAACAGTACCAAAGCTATATCTTAGTATCCTTTAGCCTGAAGTACTAAGCCCATGCTGTTACTAAGACCATGTTGCTTCAGCTCTATGGATAAGTGACATATCTTTATTACATGTATTTATTTACTTCATGATTTAGTTATCTCAAGAAAATCATTATTTTATTAGAAAGATGGTCAGGTTATTCATAGTTCTTCTGCAGTCATTCGAATACAGTATCCATATATTATATGCCTTTTGCAATTATTGTTGAAAAGCTAGAAGTGAATCAACATTAAATATTCCCCATTCGCTCACTGGAGCCGGAGTGACTGGAGGTTGCACTCTCCGCCTCACTTTCAGAGGAGTCAGTCTGGTTGTCAAGGGTACCGGTAAGCTTCTGAGCCAATTCCTCGAATTCAGTTTCGCCTTCATTGTTATCTACAATACACAAAGAGAGGTCATAAAGAACCCGCACAAGATGACAATGCTAAAAATTTCACAATTTAAGTACAGTGATTTTCAACAAGCAGGTATTTTTTTCCCAATTCGCAAGAAACTAAAGTGTTATACATGTATGTACAAACTTTTATTTGGTTCTCCAAGAGTGAAATATAAGGATCACCAGTAAAAGTTCAAACTTTTCATCATCTGCTGTCTTATTTGCCTATGATTTCCTTCTGTTCTCTATGCTTCAACATAGACAGGTTTGTTAATCTCTGATGTATCACTTTTGCTTCTCCCATGCTGAAAATGCTTCATTCTTTTTCTTCCCCACTGAGCCAGTCAAGCATGACAATGCAGATGCATGAGCTCTGAGCAAAATTTCTTGCAGTTATAACTATACAGTGGAACCGTGCTTTAAGACCACTCCCAAAATTAGACCACCCCAGAATTAAGACCACTTACTGATCGACCAAAGCTCACACATTAGTAATTAAATAATTTTGATTCTGTTTGATTCAGAATTACGCTAATCCCAGAATTACGACCATATTGGTTTTGATGATAGGTGACCTTAATTTAGAGTTTTCACTATATTTATATATTCCATTTCACAAGGAATGGTCGACTTACTATGCGCATTTCCCAGTAGGTGGAACACAGGAGAGAAAAGTGTTCCGAGTAACGTACTGCGTACTGGACTGCTCGGGCCCTGATTCGCCTCGCTCTCTCTATCGCCTACTGAATCTGGAGAACGAGAAGAATCTCAAATAAGACAATTATTATTTAATCAACCAGATAATTACTATTTTGGTCGGATCTCTTCCCTATGTGCACACCACATAGCTGATGTAAATTGGAAAGTTCCACACCTTAGCTACATCTGCATGTATATTACGCAAATATCAGTGATTTCTTTATCGACAGAGATGATCCAGACAGTTCCCCACCGCCTTTACTCTTCTGCTCGATTTTTACCACTTTTAAATATTTTAGGTACTTGATTTCATTTATTTTGTCTGAAAATACTTTTAATACTTTTTTATATTTTTTTAACCAATGGCAACACAGGTGCACGATTGGTTGTTGTTGTTGTTGTTGTTGTGACTTTGATTATAACGTAAACCCTCTCAGCTCTTGCCTGAACTTTTATGAAGAGGAAGCATTCTAATTGCTTGTAGATGGTTTAAACATGTTAAAAGAGAAGAGAGCATCAGAGAACCCACAGGCCTTTCAGGGGGTTTGCACTGTATGAAAGAAGTTAAGGTTACAGTGTATGTAAGTCTGTCTACATTGGCTTTTTTCCTGGACTCGGTCAGAAAACGGTCACCCTTTGTTCGTGTCAGATTAAGCCTAGGCAATAAAACGCTCATCCCTGGGAGCTTTGTCCTCATCCCATCCCGGCAGGGACGACATCAGTGGACACACTACACAATCTCAGTCCCAACTCAGTCTCCAGGGGCGAGAGTCGACATGTCTATGAAAATCTGGTGACAAGAATCTAATATGTCACCATCACGCTCCTCTACGTGACACATTATTATATTGCTATATGCACAGAATGACACAGCACACAAATACGACACCGAACTTTTTTCAAAATCTATCAACTTTATTTTTAGTAAACACTGACAAAGTTCTTCCATTCAACCAACCTTTTACTGTGACTCTTGGCAAGGGTCTCTTCGTGTGGCCTTTGGTTTTCTGTCCTACCGCGGCTGATGACTCAGAAGTCGGCGCAGTGGCACTAGCTCCTCCGCTGGTGGGCAATGTCTTTCCCGCAGTTCGGGAATGCGGAGTTTTGCCACAGGCAGATGCCGCATAGGGGGTTGACGTTATGAAGTGGTTCTCTTTGGCGGAGGGTGGGAATTTCTGCGGTGTGGACGTTTCTGTGTCTCCGGCAGCTCCGACGGCCTAGAAGACAAGACACTGGAACTGAGGAAACCTTTCACTGCTAACAGTCAACACCCAAATAGACTAGCTTAATACTGATCCATCTGCCACGGACTTGTCTACATATATACCCATGCAAGGAAGTCAGCTACCGATAGATTTACTTGCCTATGTAGAAATAAAATCCCATCTAAAAGTAAACTCCAATTTAAAAACAAAAACAACTTCACAACAAAGACCAATCATGTTTTCTCTTTCATACGATTTCACTCTTCGAACGGAGTCACTCACAACTCACCCACTCAATCGCACTCGAGAAAAGTTGCTTGACATTCTGCAGAAAACTGTTTCTACGTCTCTTAGGAGGCTTTGAGAATTCGGAGCAGGTTTCTAAAGCACTACAGGTAAGCTATAAAACAGAAACACAAAACAAACGAACAAAACTTACATGTGGCCTAGAACCAAATAAATTGGAGACTACAGTTGCTCCGATGATTTAAGACCCCCCCCCCCCCTCCATTTAACCCTCCATTCTAAGACCAACAATCAGTGACTCAACTCGTATCTTTTCAATACAATTCCATTATAAGACCAACTTCAAGTTGAGGCCATATCTTTTTCTGGCTGAATGTGTGGTCTTAAAATGCAGGGACTGCTGGAATTGCAGTATTGTGGAAGACTGACATTTCTTAACAAAGCAAGAACATGTACTTGTATTGACGATATACATATGAGAGAAAACCTGTTTTGAAAGCGATGAACACTTTACTTTGTAAAACAATGTTTGCCATTTTCATACACATCTACAAGCATGTGCTCAAAACGTGAAACTTGACAGATATCCTGCCATTTAAATAATACCTGTGCCATGCATTGCGTAATGTAATTGTATATATGTACATTAATACAGTTGGAAAGATAGGAATTTCAAAAGAATTTCTACTGTAACAGTCCAACATGAATCATGATCCTCTATGATAAGCTGGTTGCCTTTGGCTGGAGTGTGAAACACTGGACACCCAGAGATAAAATAACCTTTGATCGCTGATGAATAAATCATGTCTCACCCTGCCTGAGGTGGCCGGACGGTATTACATTTGTATCGTGATCCTGCTTATTACTTTTAGTAATTTTAGATCTCTTTTGGTGATCTTGTGTTACGTGTCTTGTTACACAGCTGTGAACTAATACACTTTATCATGAATATTGTTATGGCAATGCAATACATTGCCATAACAACATTATTTATGTAATATGGATAATCCATCAAATGTATGATTTTGAAATAGCCAACTGTTTATGACAGCCTATCATGGGATGATCAACTTGGATCTGGAACTGTAAAATCTTGACTCAAAATTCTACTCGGTCGAGAGCACAGCTGGAAACTGGCGCAATAAGCATGTAAATAAGACAAGACAATCCCTGCAATTAATTAAGACCGGTCCCCCAAAAAATATTTAGACACTAATCCTCTACATTCCGAAAATAAGTAACTTACACCATCTTGGAATTACCAGTAATCTGGTCTTAGCTGCACCTGGCCTAACACAAAGAGTTTCACTGTCTGTGGCACTGTGCATGTATCTCTATATTAAAACCTGCATGTCCAAAATCACATACAGCTACAGTGGTCCCTGCATTTTAAGACAACCCCTTCAGCCATAAAATTTTGGTCTTAAATTGGAGGTGGTCTTAAAATGGAGGGATATTTATATTGAAAATATAAGAATGGTGTCACTGATAACTGGTCTTAAAATTAAGGGAATTGTTAAATGGAGGGGTCTTAAATTGCAGGGACCACTGTATATGAACTGGTACTCTTAATACCTAAGCTCCACACATATGCAGCAAGCATAAAAAATCATACGTATATGTGAACTCAGCAGGGAGGATGAGATAGAACATTTTGTAGAATCCAAAGTTTTTATGTCTGGTGGTCATGCAGAATAATCTTGCGCCAGTGCAGGAAAAGGATTGTCTACTACAAGATGCAAAAGACTATCAACAAACCATCCAGCAAATAGTAGTATACGTGTGCTGGTGTCTTAATTTTGCAGGTATAGTGATATGTAGGCACTGTTAGTAGTCTTTATATACAGAACTTAGCATAAATCATTAACAGTTACCACTTGTCTTTTCTAACAACTTACATATAAACTGACGTAAGTAGGCAAAGCCCATTCATGAATATGCAAACCATTCTCCTGCTTCTCCAAATATCTGCTTCTCCATTCTCTTTCGTTCCTCTTTTAGAATAATTTTTTTTGAAACAGCCAATGATTTGATATGGCCCACACTTCAAACATGCGCAATCATACACCTCATCTCATCTCATCCATGTACATTTTTAGCGACCCTTTATCTTTGTATTACAACGGTGCAGAAATGGCGGTCAAAAAATCTGTTCGTCGGCAGCAAGTCAGGCCATCTTAGGGGAGACAGCCAGATTGCAAGGTGGAAATGCCTTTCGGAATGTTTATTTATTTTTTTTGTGAACGATACAGACTTGATGACAATGATCAGATACAGTGGTCCCCCTCTAATAAGGACACCCCTTCTGCCAAACAATTCTGTCCTCATTAGAGAGGTGTCCTTTGGTGAGAGGGAGAATTACATACATTCATAGTACTTGCTGCCATGAATCTGTGTCCTTTCTAAGCCCAGCGGTCCCTCTCTTAAAGGACACTCTCAAGAGAGGACACCCCCTTTAAGTTCCATTCAGTTGGTGCAGTAAATTCAAAAAAGATTTTGAACCAGCACTGTTGTTTGTGGCCAATTTTGGAATACAGAGCCGATTTCCTCATGTTCCAGGACTACATGTATTCATATGGAAGTACATTGTATCTATCTATTCTGTACTCAAGAGCATCATATATTTTAAGACTTGCCAGAGACTGCTTCATGTGTTAACTTCATAACACTATAACCTTTTAAGCTTCATTTAGCCAATCCCTAAGTATGTCTTTTTCAGCTTGTTTTTCTTGCTTTCTCCGTTTCTGAAAATTCTTATTTATTTCTCTGTAGATAGCAATAAGGCTACATGGTTTTTTTCCCTCTTTTGTCTTTTCTTCTTTCTCTTTTGCTTGCTTTCTCTGTTTTTTTTTTCTTATAAATATTTTGGCGACTCCAGGTCCACACTGGCAGCATACACAATTTTTAAAATTTTAGAACTTGAATAGGAACTATTTTAAACCCTTTGGCAGGAAGACGTCACAAATATACCTGAAACATGAGAAATTCAAAAGGCATGAAGCTATGAAAACGAAGTAGGCTCAAGACTGGCCAAAGCTTCATGATGAAGTCACAATACAGATCACCATATCACGAAGGATAGTTTGGCTTCCGAATGAAACAGACTATTTATGTTGCGATTTTGTGGTGCGAAATACTCCCTATTGCATATACCTGCAGTTCCTCTGGCTTCTCACACTGGTCGTTCTCCAACTCCACATGTTTTCGCTTGACGCCACGTCCTCGTAACGTGTGGCTCTTCGTCTTTGTTTTCTGCACCCTCACTCGGGTAACCTTGCTTTTCTTATTCATCTCGGCAGAATTGGATGGTTTATCCTTTTTATGGCGCAGTCGCATCTTCCCAGCCTCATGCTTTCAAAACCTCTGCAAAAAAGCAACAATTTGCATTTAAAGTTTAAAGAAATGTGACCTTAAATACAGTGAAACCTGTCTTGAGAGACCACTGCCATGAGAGACCATGTCTTGAAAGACCAGATATTCCTGGCAACAGGTCTTACATTTTAATGCAATTGAAAAGGTCACCAAAGACCACCTGTCTTGAGAGACCACATTTGTATGTTCCATGATGGGGTGGTTTTTCAAGACCGCTTCTACTGTAGTATGTATTTGTGTGAAGTGCATGCATATGTGATCGCCTTGAACTACTTTCACATTTAACCATATGAATGAATCATACTACAATTCAGAAAATTGCAACACCCCCTCCTCCCTGATGATATGCTTCTATTTTTGTCTCGCTTAGTTCGTTTATCTCACTGAACACTTCATTAATTATAGCTTTATTGGTTGTTTGAACAGGATATGTACATGGGAGGCCATCTAGATATTTAACCATAGCCTTAACTATAATTACCAATTTTTAGTTAAGCTTATTATTTTCGGCGCAACAACATAGATATCATCAAATACGAAACCGTCGAAATGTGAAAGAAAAAGTTATATGTTAACACTTTACCAAAAGTTGATATTGGATTTGTCAACATTTGTGACGTTTTCTGGCATATGAACCAACCTCAACAATGTCTGTTGCTATACAGTATTCAAAATGTTTATTAATGCCTCCTTCCCGAACATGGGGCACATACACAGCGGGTGAAGGAGCAACTGCATTCAGTAAATCGCACCAACCCGGAAAAGCATCTGGGTTAATGTCCCCCCCCCCCCCCCTCTTTCAATGAGACATGGACAAGGCAAGAAATTAATTCACTGATGTCACCAGTAGTGGGTCAATAATAGAGCTGCAAATGCCTCAGTTGTCCCATTCAGTATCAGTGTCAAAGGTCACAACAACAAGTTTGCTGATGAAGTACTAGTGTGTACTACAATGCAGTAACTTCACAATCAGTCCATCTGATAAAGGGCTTCCACATATGATAAAGAGCCTTCAAACTTTCTAGGCCTCAGAGCAATGCTAGTGTGATACAGGGGGGGGGGGGGGGATTGTCATACCCTGGATTTTAACCCGCCCGCCCCCCCCCCCCCCCCCCCCCCCCCCGGGGAAAAAGAAAACCCCGAACCCGGGCCAAAAAATAAACGTTTTTTATGGTGTACGGGGGGGGGGGGGGTGTTATGTAAGGGGGGAATGGTTAGCAGTAGTTAGTGAGGGAGGGGCCGGGATTAATTTCAAGTTTCTGTGTTTTCCATTATGTCCATGTAATGTGTTGTCGATAACAATGTGAGACCCTATATACCAGTCTTAGCCTGTTATTATAGCTGTCAGATCACAGGAACATTACCGGCTGAATAGAGGTCTGATGGACTTCTGTGTTCACGACAAATAAGGGAGATCGCGACTTGTCTCACTGTCAGATAGGAGTTCATCAAGTTGTACAACAGTGGGCCGTTTTCGAGGTATCCATATCATATATTTCATTTTTAAATGCATTTATAGGGCCTAGTTGAAACCTGAACAATTCTGTCTGACAAGGAATTCCTCAAGGAGACTATATATTTGTGAAGTACATGTAGTGCTTTTCTTTGTTCTCTCTGGTTTGCTCAGGACAGGTATAATTTGAGGTTATGTCCTCTTGTCTGTCTGGAGTTATTTAAGTCAAGGTGGAGTGTCAACAGTCTGGAGCAGTTGTGATCACAAAAGTATGTTATGTAAAATTTTGTAGGTTTCAATCATATCCCCTCTTGACTCCATATAGGCCAGGGTAGGTATAGCTTCAG
>JAAUYG010043138.1_pt1 | contig 10693 bp, 5 predicted proteins | sample 7278091 | NCBI WGS metagenome assembly JAAUYG01 (sample SAMN14350201, study PRJNA611818) | marine sediment metagenome | isolation source: surface marine sediment (0.6m) | place: French Polynesia: Moorea | collected 2018-08
AGCCCGATTCACACACTTATAACAGGTGATATATACATGTACTTTATGTGCCATTTCATGTCAGATATTTTATTTTCATTTGGCACATGTTGTCTTAGTGTCGCACTGTGTACCTTTATTTTCACTGCTTTACACCTTATTATAGTGCAACGGTGATACATGTATATTGATTCGGTAAGTGCACTTATTTACCTGCTCTGGTGGGTGTGGTCAAAGTAACAATTTCCGACAAAAATGCGTTCCCTTTATAATTACCAAATGCTTACATGAATAGCCATTTTACTCTCCACCTCTATAAAGCAGATTTAAAGCAAACCTCTGCCACAATACTTCATTCTAGACCGTGGATGAAATATATTTTTATCTCAAGTGAGAAATCTTCTCCGTTTTTTGTAAGTATTATCTTAGCAAATCCTTTATCATTTATGTATAGTTTCATCACTATGCAGTCCATTAGCATTGCAACTTTAGCACAGACCTGGGAATTAGGAACACCCAAGGGACTGTGGAAAACTGTCCTGAATTCTAAGGTGGTCTTAGTTCTCATGTCTATTTCTATGTATTGAATAGGCCTAGGGACTGGAGTAGCTGTCCTTAATTCCCAGGCTGTCCCTATTTCTCAGGCGGTCTTGAAGACAGGTTTCACTGTATATGTGTATTGAATTTTATAATTGAATTTACTTACTAGTTATGGTAGGTGTGATTGCTGAAAGAGACATTTTCAAAATTAAAGCAAATAAGTCTGTTTTATAATCAAAAATAAGCCACAAGGTGCAACGTTCTCAATGTCTACCTGTAACATATAGCACGACGATAATAGTCACTGCCACAATAGTCCATTCCAGATAAGATGTACTTTATATGCAATCTCAAGACAGATGACTCTGTATTTTTAGTTTTGGTAAATATGTATATACGTTTTCACTGCTAAATAGCAATCAATTATAATTAATTGTAATGGACTGTGATTTAAAGATGTGTAGATTATTAACAGTAATATGACTAGTAATTTTAATATCTATTTCAATATACTTTCAATATAATTTATCATACTTACATGTACTACTAGATCTGGTTGCTGAAAGAAAGAAATATTTTCAAAATAAAAGTAACAAGTTTAGTCATTTTGAACAAAAAAAAAACAAACATTTATGCGAAATGAACAGAAGAACAGACTGAAACTCCGTTCTTCTATATATACACATACCATTGGAAGTTCTTTCATCTAAACGATAACTGTTATGCCGGAATCAATGGTAGCTCTGCCACACACCAATTAAATCCAGGCCACTGCCATTATCACCACATAAGGACTATATGTTGACGGATATTATTAAATGTTAATATTAAATATTATTAAATGATGATTTCTTATAACAGATCAATGCATGCAATCACAACGGACAGGGAGCAGACTGTCTCATGGGATTTCCCTTTAATACACTTTTGAAGATTGTTTTGTCACCGATACTACTAGAATGTGGATATAATGCCTGTGGTTACTTACTAATACAGTATCGTTCATCTGACCGATCCCGACAGTCCTGTATGCCGTCGCACAACTGAGAACGCTGGACGCATCCGCCATCGAAACAACGGAATTCACACTCTGTAAATAAAGGTTTTCACCCTCGCATTTACTCAAATATACTGCATGATTTTAATAATACACACATTTTTTTCATATTTTTTAACTTGTATTTAAGAAAATTCCATGAAAATGGTATGTTGCTGGTTTAACACATATTGAGACATGTCACTAGTGGTAACTGTTTAGTAATAGATGAGTCCCTAATTCCACACAAATGCCTGTGGGTGCTATACATGCATTTATTCATGTGGAATGTAGTGGCATGCCCAGTCTCTATTTTCGCCTTGTGCATGTTGTGCGATTCGCTGCACAAACCATATCTGGATAGTACGCTTACACACTGTGGGCCATAGGACAAGGTTGCCACTGCCAGTTTTTCAGCAATTCTTTGACGGCAAATGACCAATGACATGCAATTTCTCCTGCTGCTGCTACCCTAAGAGCAAGTGTTGATCCATGGTCCCTATACGACGATCCGTTTCATATTTACTACAAGATTGTTTTATAAAATATAAACAAAATAGTACTATCAAACTTACTTACCCGAGGATGAGTTTCTACCTGGTAAAAACAAAAGATTAGTTTGCATCAACCCCAAAGTAGTAACAACAACATCAATACTAGTCTTTACATGCTGAACTTTTTTAAATATATTAAAGATATTCAGAATCAATGACATTCGTCAAATTGCTGTTGGTATATGTAAGATGCCCTTTCTTTTACTCAGTACCTATGGATGGATCTATTTTGTCGTAAGAATTATCAATGATCATGCATTGTTCACATATGGGGTTATTCACCCTGCATTCATATGGACCACAATCTTGTTGTTCCATTGAATAAAGCATTCTTTACATTTTGCCCAACAATCTTATTTATTTATTTATTTATTTATTTATTTATTTATTTATTTATTTATGTACGTATTTATTTATTTATTGTAATATATTTAGACTGGGTAGGCCAATTACAATTTGACATGTATTCCACCTTGGCGCCAATCTGTGATTAAATGGTACCACCTATACTGAGTGATAGATAAAGTTACAACTCTCCTGGGCAAAACAATGAGCTGTCGAGGTTACTGACATGTAGGTGGTTCATCTGTTCCCCCTGGACAGTTGGCTGTGCCGTCACACCACTGGATGTAATGGACACAGTATTCACCGGCATCCGGAAACTCTGGCGAAGCAGGACACTCCACCGTTGCGGGGTAAGGGCAGGCTGAACAAATATCCGGCAATTAAATATCATTCGTGGTGTGATCGACTGGTGTGGTTCTCTTCAGTCACCTTTACTTCGTCAAGTTTCAAATTTCATGTTATATGGTACAAGCTGTAATAACTGACCACCATGTAATTGTAATGTAATCATTTATACAGATCATCCGTTATATAGATATTAGTACATATTATAGTACAGTAAATTACGGTGTACCCGAGGTAAATAACCATTTGTTACTTTTCCCAGGTCGAGAGAAATTAGTTACTTCAGTATCATATAAACTCGGGCAAAGGAAGGAAACTGCCTTGGCTATTACAACCGTTCAAGAACTATTCATGCTATTTGCCAAATGGTTGCGACAGACATACACAATGCATCTTTTTGATTTTCGTAAAAGCCTATGTAATGCATTTTTAGTGTAATTGCGTTTCCTAAATCATGAAAAAAACGTCCTCCATGAAAAACGTTTCTTTTGTGGTAAACAGCTACAACCCGTTGAGTACAAGACCTTCTAGTCCAAATGGAAATGTACATCTAATAAAGCATGTGACACCCTTTTGGCCAAGAATGTATATGTTTTAGGCGTTTTGTACCGGCACGAGATTGGTTGAAATATAAATCTCCAGGACTAAACAAGTCTTTTTTTCACGAGGTAAAACTCTGTTTTACATTTTTGCATTCGCAATAACCCCATGTCATATGTTTTGCCCCCAAATCTGTGATTAGCAATTATAGGTAGAGCTAGAAGGCTGTACTTATGCCAATAAGCATGTATTCTGTTTATTACAGTAGAGCCTCGGCATTAAAACTAACCATGGGACTGTTGAGTGGTCTCAATTATTAAGTAGCCTTATTTATAAAAATTCTAAATATTGAAAATACAATATTGGTACTACTGGAAAGTGTTCTGTTTGGATGTCACCTTAATACCATGGTGCTCGCAATGTGAGATTCCAGAGTGAGTTAACTTTCTTACTGCAATTATAAGGATTTTCATCACCCCCATCTACGCAATGGTTGATACCATCACACCAGGCCGCGTTGGGGAGACAGTAATCTTCATTGGGACATGATCTCCAACTGCTCAGCATAAGATCCACCACGCCATGGTTCAAACCAGCCTGTGATAATAGCTGACGAAACGCTACGATGTGTTGCTGATCGGGTGGACACGCTGAACGAAATAAAGTAGATACAGATGTATCAAATGAATCGATTAACTGGGAATCCTGACGCTCTATCCGTGAGATCGTCCTCTTTTATTATCCTCAAACCCACTGTCTTCTGGGTAACTGACATTAATTTTCTAAGAACATGTACAAGAAAATAGAAATGTCACATGTATAATTATGCGGTAACTAAAATATAATGGTTGTGGGAGAATCTAATAAAATTGTTCACTCACAGCAATTGGCTTTTTCGTCGCTAGCATCCCGGCAGTCTAGATTGATATCACACACAAACTCCGGAGGAATACATCGTGAGTCATCCTGGCACTGGAACCAGCCATCCGGACAACCTGAATAGAATTCATATGTTATCATCCGTGTATAAACAGACGTTCATCACATTAAACAAAGTAAATGAGACAAACATCATTAAAACAAGCCACCTCAGTAAGAGCTAACCTGACAGTAAAACTTATTTGAGACAATTCCACAAATTTGATTATATTTTAATCTTAAGATCTTAGTAAAAGTTTCGGTTAATGGATTTGCTTTTCACATGCTCGAAGTGATCTAAAGGTCCAAAATTGTGTAAACATTTGCCTCCAAACCCAGCATTTCCTTTTATCATTTTATATGCAGACGATCAGAATTTCTCTCCTCTTCAAAGGCATGCTTTTCAGAAATGCTCACTTGCAGACGAGTGAGCAGAGTCAATCATTATCGCCTGGCTTTAACAGTCGAGTAAAGCAGGATATAACCGAAGCCATCTTAAAATGACAGTTCAAGACCCATAGCCTTCACTCATTTAATGCGGTTTTTGTTTTCTTATTTTTATTGTTTGTATTTCAAACAACCTGTACCTCAACCGCTTCCCACACTAAACCCATTCTTTTGTGGCAGATAATACATTCATACTATTTTACATTCATATACCACCAGAAGTACTAAGTATGTATATATCGCATGGTAGAAATGGTTTCGAGCGATTTCTAACGAAAACAGAGGCTACATATATATGTAAAGACATATTGCCCACCTGAAACACAGTCTGGTAGTTCGTCGCTGCCGTCAGGGCAGTCTCCGGCCCCATCACACCAGAGGCTGACCGGTATGCAAAGTCCTATCTCACACGTCACATTATACCTCGTGCTGGTGGAATTGCCCAGAATGGGAACCGACCTGATATTACACGGACCTGGGTATGAAGACACGGACGCACCAGGTATGCTCAACGGACAATAATATTAATGTGCAGTTCTTACATAGTATTTTCCTCGCCGACGTGAGCTGAAAAATGCTTTATACATGTATATGTAAATGCTTTACATATCATAACCCCTGGCAGACCTGTTCCAACCAACACCCGCTCAACTCCCCGAGGGGCATATACAGACATTACTAAGACGAGTTATAGAAGATGTCCTGTCATTCCGACTTAGCGTACACGATCTTGCGAGTTCTGAGTTTCATCAGCCTAACGTGACATATGAAGACCCCCCCCCTAAAAAAAACAAAAAAAAAGGTCTTTCTTGTAAACCTACTTAGAAGATTAGGCACCCAACAGCGGCATGTCTGTGACTGTGAAAGATTCTATACGCTCTCTTTATCATATATTAACAACAATGACATATTTCGTACCAGTAAGTTATCCGGCAAAGTTGCTGAATCTTCACACTAGAACACCGTATATCAGATACCGCACTTCATCAATCAATATACACATGTATGCAGACGCCTAAAATAATAGTTTCTGCCCACCTGACTATGTAAAATATTTGAACACCCACCCATGCAACCAGTGTGTAGGTGCATGTAGATTTACATTTTCCATACTCTGTACTTGAAATTGCACCAGTGTCAGAGTGAATGCTACTCACACGAAGTCTCGTCACTGTAATCCCGACAGTGGGGCCGGCCGTCACACCGCAGACTGGTGTGGAAACAGCGACCGTCACAGGAAAACTGGTCGGCAGCACAGGCTGGCGGAGAAGTTAGTGTTATATGCAGCATTTAAATTATAAAAACAGACAGCCACATGGTATGCTGCAACACAGGACAAAGGGCATGAGAGGCATAAAGTAATATCCTACAACATTTACAATAGCACAACCAACACCACCACCAACGACGACGACAGCAACAACAACTAGTAACACACGCTGCAGCTACTACTGCTGCTGCTGCTGTCGCTCGTATTGCTGACGCCTTCACCACACACACCTTCTGCTGCTAGAATCATACACAATTTATTCCAAAATCGTGCACTTGAGTGGATCTAATACGGACGATAGGTTTCATGAAAATGTACAATTTGAGGCAACAACACTTCAGCTGGGAGCTGTATGCTCTATAAAAATAGGACTAAAAGGTTACAAAGTAAGGCACATAAGAGTGGAAATACAGGCAGCGTGCTCCTGAAAAATTGCAGAAATTCCTGTGTGTCAAACCGGCTGCTATATTTTGACTGAATATTTTGATATTTTGATAGATATATTTATATTTTTACAAGAATAATGCCCCCCCCCCCTTGTAACTGTCAAGCGTGTGTTTTATGCAGTCTAAAAGTAGCATAGGATTTTATTTCTAATTTACACATGTGATAAAGCATAGTAAAGAAGCCGCAGGACGGTCTTGTAATGTACTTTTAATGTCACAATGTCACATTCGTCTCACAACTTAGATTCGTCTCATCTTGTACATAACTTCATATATCAACATCTCATACCCACAACGTCGTGTCGGTGAATAGTACTTTTGTGCTGTTACATGTTATTGTAGTACCCACGTTAAATAAAATTTTCTCTTCTCTTATCTTATAGTTTCATTGTTTCATTGCTGTGCCTGTTTTTTTTTCAAATACACTCATGCATAGCAAAGACAGGTGCCGAAACACACTCTATGATGCCATCAAAAGACTGAAAAATTTTATTTATAATGCTATTTCCGCGGAATTACATGCACATCTATAGCTGGATCACTAATACTCACTTGTCTGGACGCAGTATCCCTCGTCCGACTGGTCCGGACAGTCACACTTCCCGTCACACACTACAGCCGAGGGGATGCATAGTCCCATGTCACAACGGGCTTCCGAACAATCTGAAATATCAAAATAGTTGAACAAAATATTAAACATGTTGGCCCTGGAAACTGGTCAACACTTAAAGTAAATATCACTGCAAATAGTGTATATTGGTATACAATGGCCATTGCCAATATCCCTCCGGCCTTACTGCAGTGTATTTCATCCTCGTAATTCGAGCAATCAAGTACGCCGTCACATATGCGAGTTCCCGAGAGACAGCCTCCGTCACATTCCAATTGGTTAGGGGAACATCTTTGAATACCTGGATGGTATAGAAAAAAGTACCAATTTTACATGATATATTACTTTAAAAGATGCTTAAAGGATTATACGTTATAGAAGAACTCTGCCATATGTTGCTAATTGACTTCCTTTTATAAGTGCGCGTTAGAATTAAAACGTGATTTCCTTTTCGTGGTAGCTAACCAACCAATAGCATTTAAATCCTGGTATCATGAAAAGCATTCATCTAGGATGTCGTGTGGCCTACAAACTCACAGACTTCACAGTCGACAGGTTCGTCCGTCCCGTCCGGACAGTCGCGGAAACCGTTACACCACCTGTTCTCATTGAGGCAGACACCGTTGTCACACTGAAACTGTGCCGGGGTGCAAGCTGTGGGGGAAAAGACGTTAATATAATGATTAACAAAAGCAATGGGTTCTAGGTATTTTCAGAAGGGTGGATGATCCAAATGTAGCTTTTTGTATTGTTTTTCTGGTCAGTCCAATAAAGCATGTACCCACTAATGACGAAACAGACGCCAAACGAACAGTCTTGACTGCTTGATTTGGAATTATTTTTCTTTACCTCGGCTGTTAATATTAAATACTGGCAGAAATTCTGTATTGGACCTGAAACTGTCCATATTCCAACAATACACTTTTCCACACTGAACCACTACATTATGCACATAAAAGATTACGTTCTTTGTTGCTATTAATTACAAATCTCCTACTAACAAAACATGTTATACAAGGCATGCTCCAGTGGACTGGAACCTAATGGCAGACTATCAATTGGATATCTTCTCAGACCCGTAGTAACTGTTGTTTCCTGCTCGTGCATCTACATGTATACTGGTATGTACGCTGCACAAATCGAACCAGAAGAAACCATAGAACGTACTACAGTTAGTTTCGTCGCTCCAGTCTCCACAGTTGTCATAGCTGTTGCACCAGAGATGAGACGCAACACAGTCTCCGTTGTCACATCTCCGTGTTCCGGAAGGGCAAGCTACAAATATATTGTATTGACTTTCATAGTTATTTGCAATAAATATTCGAATCGCTTTATACGATATAGCTTCTTGCATTACAAGCGCTGTTAGCGTAACATTTTCAGACAAACTATTAACAATAGATACATGTAGATCGGCGGTCCCAACCGGTATACTTAATGGATCATCAACCGTGTACGTGTAGTTTGCACACACTGGGATATTTGTAGGCTTTTCATTGTATTCGGTTACCTGCTATACTATTTAATTCCCGTGACTACTTACGGCAGCCGACCTCGTCTTCGCCGTCATAGCATTGGCGATAGTGGTCGCATATATGTGCCCGGCCGATACACTGCCCAGTGTTGTTACATGGCACCAAGTCACGGTGGCAATCTGTACACAAGAAAAAGTCGGTTTCAATCACTTATGTCTACTGATTTCTGAGGGTTCGTCTGGCGTTCCACAGTCTCTGAAATTGCTGCACATTACATCCTAACATCTATCACCATGACAATAAATATTTTATTGGGATGTTATCATGAAGCGATATTTCTTACAAGGATACCGGTTTCCATGTCGTACCTTTGTAAAATCACGCTTTGAGATTGCTTCGAAATACAGGACAGTCCATAATTAGGATTTGTGTGAATCAGGACTTTATGTTCACCTGTAAGCTATCTTTAATTTACGATGAGTCCCTTGGCAAAATGGAAATTAAAATATTACTGCAGAGTTAAAGCTAGTCTAGAGCTGTTTTTGTTAATGAATGGGAGTCACCAATCGTAGGGTCTAATTCAGATAGTCCTCTATCACCAACCGGTCCAACACTTTGCGTCAGTAGGGCATTGGTGGAAACGCGCTTTCCGCCAGTACTCAACTGGGCTGTGATATAGAACGGTATCACATGGCACAGAACTTAGTTAAAATGTGATTTGGGCGGGATTCGATCCCTTATGACGTTTCACAACACACAAACACCCGTCTCCTGGGTGTGTGTGTGTTTATTTAGTCACGCCTGGGTCATCGTATATTGCACTAAATAAGGCTCTTACACCTATAACAGCCTGGCTTTTCGTCACTTCCGTCTGGACAGTCTGGGTATCCATTGCACCATTGATAATACTCCCTGCACACCCCGTCACTACATTTGAACTGATTTCCGGTGCAATCTGAAAAAAAAAGCAATCGCATTGCTGTAAAAAGGTTAAATATAGTTTTACTTAACACCTGCTGTCAAACAACGCCTTTTATGAAATACATGTATCTTTCCTGCGTTGAAACATGCATGATGCATTGCCGGATGCATCCTTGATTCGGCAGTTTTGACGCGTTGTGTAGGATGCTGCCCTGTGGGAGGGGTTTCCGTGCCCATACTGGCCCCACAAGCCACCTGTAGGCATACATCGCCCCGCCCCTTAAACACTTCATGTTGCTATGGTCAGACTTGACAACGAGTCGACGAACAACAGGATGACGCTAACTAGTACGTTCAGTTGGTGCTTTAAATTTTTGTCTTCCCTCACTGTTTTTTAAGTTGTTGTTTTTTGTATAAGAAGGAAACGTTCCACTCACTGCAGTACTTTTCGTCACTCCAATCCTCACAGTCATTGCGACCATTACAGAACTGGTAAGTCTTGCGACACAGGCCATTGTCGCATGAACGTTCGTCATACGAACACGCTGAAGAAAAATATAAACAACCAGAAGATGGTCAAATGTACATTTAATTCTGTATTTTTCTATCCGTGCTTGCACATTATTAAATATTTTTACGTGTACGGTTTAGCCTCTTTATTTGCTGTCGGTGGTCACTTGTTCTGCATTACACAAGTTCCTCTCCCAGTGCTCTTTCTAATACAAATATCTTTCAGTACTCTATAAGGACGAGGCACAGTACTGGTAGAGTTGAAGTAAAGGTGATTATATATTAGATTACACAATTATTAATGTATAAGCACTTTCATTGTCAGAAGATTTTTGCCCCTTGCTTCGAAACTCACTGAACTCGTACTCTGCGGCCCAGACAATCCCACGTCCAGATGACAAAGGCACAGACTTCGCAGCTTCAGTGCCTATGCTCCAAAAATCTCAAACATACTCCCAGACTACATCAGAGACAGAGGTTAACTTATATGCATTTAAGAAGTTGCTAAAGACTTCCTTATTTAATAAATTTTTAATTAGATGTGCACAGCACAACATGCTGAACTCGTAACAACATATAACTACAGGGTGAAATACACCAACATCCCAGCTAACACTCACGGCAGCCAATCTCGTCCTCGGCGTCGATACACTGAACTGAGCGGTCACACTTCCCCGTAGCTGGGATACACTGGTTGGTGTTATTACATTTCAGTAACTGGTCCGGACAACCTGCAACGACCAACGGTCAGAAATAG
>JAAUYG010057846.1_pt1 | contig 10693 bp, 11 predicted proteins | sample 7278091 | NCBI WGS metagenome assembly JAAUYG01 (sample SAMN14350201, study PRJNA611818) | marine sediment metagenome | isolation source: surface marine sediment (0.6m) | place: French Polynesia: Moorea | collected 2018-08
CGGCATATATTTTCTTTACACATAGGGTAAAAATTACATTTCCCAAATATGTATCATAACCACAACCATATTACGCAACATTCTCAATTAACAGTACACATAGTATTAAATTAGATCTACTACACACTCTGTGTCTGGGCTTCCAGGCCGGGAAGGCAGTTGAGCAGTACCATAATTCAAGGCTGAGGGAGGCGAAACCTCCTCCTACCCACAAATTGACCTTTTTTCAGGGTGTTTCTGGGGGCATTATGGCTAAAGCTTATCATAGGTCACCTACATGTAGATCTGGCCAGAAATCACTACCCATTTAGCGCTGCAAACAAGCTCAATTTTAGAAAGAAAAACTAGATATTTTCAACTTTTAGAATGTATTCAGTGGTCACGTTATGTGGTTCAAATATGTATCTCGGCAATTACAGCCACTAGAACAAACGTAAGCTCTATTTCAGCCTGCTGTTTTACGGAAAGTGGTATGCAATTTCCCTCTTGAAATCTGAACTTCAGCATAATCCTTTCCGTGTATGTGTTGCTAATATCTCAAAGAATGTTTAAACCATCAAAATATGTTAATTAAAATTTTTCCCCTAGCCCAAGAATGATTTTGAGAGTAACAAATACCCCAAGGAATCGGTGGGAGAGGAATTTGAAAGTTGCCCCAGAATAAGAAAGAGGAAAAATAATGTAAGCTGTGTAAGTTAGATGCTGGGCTGACATGGCTACTGGTAGTTATTGAGAGGAAGGTATATATAAATGTAGAAACCCCAATCAAGCCATTAGGGTTAATATCGAGAAACTTTGAAATATGAAGGTCAAGGTCACTCATACCTCACTCTCTTGTATCCCAGAAAGAACCTGGACCTGGCTTTTTTTTAAAATACCCTTTTAGCTTTAGAGTTACTTTCGATTGCAAATAACAGTGCTTGGATAAATTGTCAAATTGTCACCTCTAATGATTTGGAAGTCCTGTCTAAGGTTATGGCATATATTGCTTTTGAAAACTAATGTAAAACTCATATATGGGAGCTAGACGCTCTAGCACATTGAACCTTGAGTGACATTTAAAGGTCTAACTCAAGGTCAATTTTAAAGGTATATTAATAAAGTTGCTATAATGGGATGTTGCGTTTAAGATTTTGCCAGAACCTTGACGCTGTGTTGAGTCTTTGTAAGTATATGCTATAAAAGCTTTCCATACGAAGGCAGCTCAGAATCCAGAGCTTAGTTTCGTGACCTTAGATTATGGAAAATGTCAATATTGCACCGACACTGTCACTCAGTGGTCATCACATCCACGTGTCCTATCGATCCCAGCCAGAGCTGTGACTGGCCCACACAACAATCCCTTAAACCGCCAATGCCAGTGGGTATCCTGCGACGGAGATTTCCCTCCACGTCAAGCACGTAAACATAGAGACTGTCCGAGCCGGTGAGCAGGAAGCTTGAGTGATTGTCCGAGTTTATACTATACACCGTCCTCAGGCCATCCGGTGTCGGTATCACTTGGCCAGGGGTGTGACTATCAATGGGAATCGTCACCAGTGTGTTGTCACCATAGCACACTAGGGCTGTATTCTCAAGGAGAGACACGAGTCTTGGTTCGGTTTGTACCTCTATTGGTCCACGTAGGTACCTTATCACTGCGTCCGTGGAGACGTCAACCAGGCAGATGGACTTATTCTTGGAAGTGCGTGACAAAATCACAACCAGTAGTTCTGATGAGTAGATAGCGAGACTAGAGACGTATGCCACACACCTCAAAACCCCTTCCTCGACTAGTTGACGGCCCACACAGCGATATATCCGCACCCCATACTCACTACCACGACATGGCACAAACACCCGCTGTGTCTGTAACTGAAGGCGTGGTTGGCAGCGAAAGATAATACCTTCCACTTGCGTGCGGTCCAAAAGCGAGAAACTGCTGTTCATGTCCTGTCCTCTGCTTATATCATACGCTGTCAGACAGTTTGGACTGTCCCTTCCCCACCTTTCCATACAGTATAGTTTGTTGTCACCGCAGCAGAGGCCGCTCAACATCGCTCCCTGTATCGGGTGCCGCTGAGGTTCCCCAAGCTTCTCAAACTCGACAGGCGGCTGTAACAAGAACGTAACATAATGTAGTATATCCAAATCATTTAAAAATAAATCCATTTAGTATTGAATTTAATATATAAATATACCAATATTACAACATAAATCCATGAATTTTGTTGCTTCATTTGCAGCTTTCTGTATTTTATTTTCTAAAGCATAGCGAAGGCAATTTGCATGGTGATCCCCTCCCAGTTGCAACTGGCTGTGTGCCTTGTCATTGCTAAAGCCCGACTTTAAAGTCGTAGCCAGTAATTTTTGGATCGTTACTGACAAATTGTGAACGAAGTATAACATATATATAGAGTCATTCTTTGCAGCGCGTATTATTCTGAATGATACTAACATCACGCAGATAACAAATTAACCTACTTTCCGAGAACTTCTTCAATAAGGTACAATTTAACTTGAAAATAAGTCCGCATTTGCATTGTAAACAAACCGGTCCATAAACCTCTATGATCTACTTGATGACAACAGTAGATAGGTAATTTTGTAACGTGCACCGAAAAAAAAACCAACTTGACCTGAACTGATCTGACATGAAAAGTATTCTACACATATACTTAGTAACACCACAGGCCCTACAATTTTGTCCTTTTCACTCTTTGATTAGCTATTCACGAGATATTTCACATCTTAGGATTCCCCAGTGATTCCAATGCTAAAGGTCTCATAAAATGTTTAAATGTGCCCTGTATATCACTGGGAAATGACATAGCTTATGTTCCCCTATTACCAGGATACTTGTGATCAAATATGTCTGAAATCAAATGAAAAGTGTAGCCGGGTGTTGAAAAGTGTATTCCAGCCCCATACGGTACTGCGTTCGAAATCGTAATTGAAAGTTTGTCAAGTAGGGTAATGGCCTGTATTCCCTAATTGTTAATAATACCCAAGTTTTCCTAAATTCAGGATTTTCCTTTGACTCTCATGTCAAATTTCAAAGTGCCATAAAGTTTTGATATTTGGGAGAAATTGCCACGAAATGTAACAGTCAGTGTTCTCCAATTCCAAGGATATTGTCAAGGAATAGCGTTTTAAAAGTTGCAGCCTCATGTGGTCGTGTGTAAAGAAAAAAAATCAAAGTCCAATAAAACGTTTAATAATTGTCAACCTATCTAGAAACATTTGCACATAACTCATGAAATTTCATTGACTCCCATATTAAAAATTCCAATGCATCATGCAATTTTTAGCTCTGCTTTATGTCAGTAGAGCTCATGAAATCAAAATTCGTCCATCATCCGTCCATCCGTCGTCCATCCGTGGCATCAATGATCTCTGAGCCTATTGCATGGATTTCATTCCAGTTTTAGTTCTTGCTTCCCTTGGGTTATATGCTCGGACGTTTTTTCAATTTTTGAAAAAAAAAATGTTTGGAATTTTCACGAATATTTTTTTCGTTTTCGTTAACATGGGCCCCCATGGGAGCAAAAATTTCAAAACGCTACTCCTGCCCCGAATCATTTTTGAACTTTTTGAAACTTTTTCTGAAATTTCTTCTCTGTTGTCCAAATGAAAAAGTTTGAGTTTACGATCTTTCAAGATTTTTTTTCTTTTTCGTTAACATGGGACCCTATGGGAAAAAAAACTTCAAAATGCTACCCCCACCCCCCCCCCCCCCCCCAATAACAGAAGTCTGCTATAACGTTTGGCTGAAGTTACGTGAAAACTGTAGGAAGAGCCCCATATGGTTATATGTTACGAAAAACTTAAAAGGTGTCATAACATTTCTAACAAGGGGTCTATAGACCCTGGAGATCTGCTTTATGACGGTGGTCAGCCATTAATACTTAACATGCACAAAGAAGAAGTTCACACCAATAACTCCGAGATGAGTCAAACATTCAGGCTCAATGGGCCTCTTACTTCAGCTTATGATTCATAGATGTACAAAATAATGCGTGGAGAATCACAGCAGAAATATTTGGAAAGTTTGCATCCAATACACTAATAATTATATATAAAATTGTAGAAACATGCATTTCTTGAAAATTGCAGCAAATGTCCCAAAAATGACTTGGGACATCAATGTTCAGAATTCATTAGAACTTAATGACAAAACAATGTTCTCTTTTTTTATGCAGTTTGAGAAATTGTTCAATTTTCCATCGATCACAAAACCCTATTATTGCGCACCCACAATAAGTTTAGATGTTATACATGATAACAAAGTTGGAATATGTTTATGCATTGATGGAATTTGTCTGCCAAACAAACATTTTTTCCCATCAATTTTTCCAGTTGATGGAGAATGTCTCTCAATCAAACATTTTGAGTAAATCACCACAGACGTTCACCCTGTGTATGTCGATTTTGTTCCACTTATCTCGAGGAACGACAATACATACTGAACTAATGTCTGTATAAACTGTAACGCCTTCTGTATAATACCGACAGACGCACTCAGACGCGATGTTATCAATATGAGTAAAGTCACTGCATATAATATGAAAAGCAATTATAGTGTGATAATTATTCATGTGTTCTGTAGTTTTAAAATTAATGTCGCAAAGATAATGTACAGCGAAAAGAAGTAACATTTAAGTTTGGAGATAAGGGTTATGCCTTATCAAGGTTGAGAGTGCTCTGTATGATCAGGGCAAAGTGGTTATTGACTCGTCCGTTTGTCCGTTTGGTGAAGAAATGTGGGGTGATTTTTCATTTCTATGTGATATTGATGTGATTGTCGCATTGTTCATTATAATGTTAAATTTCGTAATTTATCATTCAGGAGTTAGTGTTAATAATATACAGTTTAGTTTAACTTTGTTATCCTGTCATTTGTTCTGGAACATGCAAGAACATGTACCACATAGTGCCACAGTTTCTATCATAAAGTTCAGTATATCAGGCAGAAAGTTCACTCCAAAAAACTTACCCCAAAGTTGTCAAAGTTCAGCTGTCTGACAATTTCAGCAATCATTTCCGGCACCACAAATACAGCCTTGTGGGTAGCTCGTGTTGCCATAAAGACCTTGAAATGTGGATTGTATATGCTAAGATCTGGCTTTGCGAGTCCTTTTTTAAGCAGTCGTTGAATAAATGAGGACTTATCTTTGTCTGAGTGCGACACTGAGAGAATGAAAACACAGAGTGCAGCGTCCAGGCCAACGAATCTATCTACATAATCTACAACAATGCCTCTGCGAGGGAAGACACTGGCACTCTGTATACCACCGTCGGGGAGATGTTCTCTCAAAATGCTTCTGCATTCCTCGAGTTGGGCATTTGTGTACGACGGATCCAACATAATGGCGATTTCTTGTGGGTTGTATGTTTCTGACATACAGATGTTGCGGATATAAACCACAAGGTCATTGTCAGAGCTGTTTTCCCAAATATTCGGCATTTCGATGCACTCTATTCCATCACCAGTCTCTATATTTCCACATTCGATTTTTTGGTGATTTTCGTAGCTGTCCTGGATAGCACACTGTACAAAGGACATCACTTTCTGTGTGTTGCGATATATAGCAGTAAGGTAGGAGTAATGGGGCTCCTTTCCCAGCACCTGCAGTGAAAGGTCACGGATGCAATTACGCATGGCTTGCTGCCTCTGTCTGTCAAATGACTGATAGTCGTTGTCAGCAAAGACAAAGAGAGACATTGTTCCATTTTCCTTCAGGAGTTTGAACAGTTTCTTCATAGACAGCTTTGTACATGCCAAATTGTGGCTGTCGTCAATGATAACACATGTCTTGTTTTTGAAGGCACCATTTCGAATTTCTCTGAGGAGATCTCGGTCACTCTGAACTAGTGTTCCCACATATCCACAGAATCTCAAGTACTCCACGAATTCCTTTGTTGTGCAGATGTAGACGCTGTTATCTCTGCCATACATTTTGTAGACAAAAGCGGCAGTATAAGACTTCCCGCTCCCCGCTGGACCCGTCACGTAATTCACCCAGCCGTTATACAACAACAGTTCTGCCTGCTGTGCCGAGAGCGTGATGGTGGTTTGGTCGCCGACGTGTCGCTTGAGTGGAGATTCCTTTGACAGAATCACCATAGCACGTGCTTTTTGTAAGGAATCAAAATTGACTGGATCATTGTAGACACGCCGAAGTTCACCTTGTATCTCTAACGATTCATTCACATTAGGTGATTTGACTGCGTCACACAAGGACGATGACGCATCTGGAAAAAGCAGGTGACATTCAACACAGAGGTTTGAAGTATCTCCAAATGAGTGGTGGACAAGTTGATATTTCATCATACGCCCAACAGTCATCAAATATTCCATTTGGTGGTTTATATGTCTGCCGTCAAGGTGGCGGCAAACGACCCACAGGGTCACCCTGCCGTGCTGTGACACAGTGAGAATGTCACAGATATGTCCTGCGGGCAGCGGCTCGGATTCCTTATTAGATACGTGGAACTTCCATGTCTTGCACACAATTCCAAATCCTGGTTCTTTCATGTCCACTGCTGACAATACTTCTTCAATGTCTGTTTCACTGTCGAACCAGCGTGCCAGGGCTTCCTTGTCTGGTGTGAACGTCATAGGGCGAGTGATTTTCCACAATGAACATGACGCGACAATGCTCTCGACTGTTGGTGTTTTCACTCTGACATAGTTTTCCCAGTCTTTCTTATTTCGACCCCAATCGAGTGAAACATAGATAGAGAAATCAATCATGCCAGGATTTTGAAATTCATCCGTTCCGCTCGGAGAAGTTGCTATTGCTTTCTGGGCCTTGTTCTTCCAGACCACTGTCAGCAGTGTCATCACTGGTCCCTGTAGGAAGTTCTCCTGGTCCTTCCTGGTCGGATGTCTGCTGGAAACCGGCCACTTCCTGCTGATTAGATGTCTGCTGGAAACCGACCACTTCCTGCTGATCGGATGTTTGCTGCAAACTAGCCACTTCCTGCTCATCGGATGTTTGCTGGAAACCAGCCACTTCCTGCTGATCGGATGTTTGCTGGAAACTAGCCACTTCCTGCTCATCGGATGTTTGCTGGAAACTAGCCACTTCCTGACCGGATGTTGTGTGAAAACCAGCCATTTCCTGTCCCGATGTTTGCTGCAAAGGGTCCATATCAGGCTGCTGTTGGTATGTCGATTTGTCTTCGATACATATCTTACCATACAAATCTGTACCAAATTTGAATGGATTGAGGTTGCTTCCTTCATGCCAAGGCACATATTGTACGATCTCTTTGGATGTCTTCAAATGTATTGCCTTCCAGGGTATCTCTTTCCATGAAAGCAGTGGCACATGTATATAACTTAATTTCGTCTCTGGAAGGGACTCCCTCAGTCTGGACTGAAATGTCTCAATTACATTGGTCGGTATTTTTGTTTGTGGATCATCAGCAACAAGGTAGATCAGCCCGCCACAGGTATTACTCAGAGTGGCGATCAAGGTCAACAGATGGTGGATGTTCTTATCCAGGCAGGGGTGTTGCCAGGGATTTACCTTGAGCTTGAACGAATATTCTGGACACCTTAGCTCTTTTGAGAAAACAACACATTGGTCCAGGTCGTCAAGGAACTGTCTGATCCCTGTTGTCATAGGTAACTGCAACGAAACCTTGTTTCAGAAAAAGAAGGGACAATTTTGGGTAATAATAACTTTTGTTTACATCATGCAGTCCCTTAGTCAGGCCCTCCAGAATTCCGCGCTCCGAAAATGGAAATTTCGCCCTACAAATCGACCTCAAAAATCTGCGCTCAGAAATAGAAATTCTGCGCTCAGAAAATGCTAATTTTGCAAACAAAAACTGCAATGATGCTCTGAACCCACCACCTATGATTCTGCGCATAGAAAATAGAAAGTTTCTCCTATGCCCTGAAAAGGCGGGCTTTCCGCGATTTTCAGCGCCAAATTGGGTAATTCCACGCAATTCCACTGCCGCGCTCAAATGGAATTTCCGCGCTAAATTCTGCGATCGCGGAATCCTGGAGGGACTGCCTAATGGTAAAAAAACGGTTCACCGATTACTCCACAAAGACAATCAGTTTGTGGACGACTTTTGTTCAATGCTGAAAAAGTGATCAACTTGTTACAACACTTATTTAGACAAAAATTACTGACTTACATGCAGTTATGGAATTAGTGCGGTATCATGTTACTCATTGACACTAAGAAGTAAACTTGACAAAGTAAAGATTTTTTGCGTTACCTCTGTCATTGTTTCATTCAGCAGCGTTTTACACTGTCGCCTGATATCTCTGGCCAGGGTCAGTTTCTGGGATGCCGCCCCAGGAGCCACTGAGAAATGGGAAATTCGTATTCCCGGTAAGAATGCGTGTTCAGAGCTGTATGATTCGTCATTTCCAAGAATCTCGAATGCAGTGCGCATCAGTTCCCTCTCTATGTCAAGATTTTTCTTTGCCGCAAATGCTCCTTTTATTCTACAGGCAGCCTTCAACATGATATGTTTCATGGCGGCATTGTTGATGGAAATGTCACTCTTTTTGTCCTCGTGAAGCCTGGGTTTCATGTCTGCTGGAATCCATACATGCGCGAATTTCATTTTGTTATTGAGTAACTGAGTTGTTTCTGTCTTTTGGGGGGATCTGCTTATTGCCTGATGCTGCACCAATTCCGCCGCAATGTCCACAGCTGGAGGCACAGGTCGTCTATGTTCATCATTCCACGTTTTCACACAACTAGCGAGTACTTTACCAGAAGAGAAAGCTTCCTTGAAAGGCGCAATCCGCGACAGACGACCCAGCACGTCCGCTTCCAGTTGTGCCGTAGATAGCCTCCAGACGTTCTGGACAGAATCCGGAAACAAGTGTACATCGCTGGGAGGAAACATTCGGTCTTTATTATCAGCGATAACGGGCTGCATTGATTCCCTCACCCCTTGTTGAATCTCAGCGGCATTGTTCAGTACAACAACGGGGGTTATGTCCCACGTCAGGAGTGTGTGGTCCTTGTTGAGAAACTGGGAGGTCACAGCTGGTCCGTTATACCTCACTCCACTGTAGTCTGAATCATTTGGCTTTACATTATAGACAGACTGGCCACTTTGTGGAGATATGTTATATCCACCATGCTGTAAGCAATCCGGAAGCTTCCTTTTCGACATTAGCTCATAGCACTTGCGAGAAAGTTCATCACGCAATCTCCGAGGTTGGATCTCTGTTTTTCTGGAGTCCTTCCCTAAAAATACGTGGTAAGCATTATGTTTCTCAGTCGGTGAAACAGTGAAGTTAGTTCCTTGAATGACATAGAGACTGTCCATTTCATTAACGGCGCCAACCTTGCTGCCATCTATGCATGACCCAATGTCCACCAGACGCCCAGTCAGTGATACGTCGTTATATGTGAACTCTTCTGATAGCTTGGTCGTGACACGGCGGCGATAATCCCCAAATGTGGTCACAATTTCTTTGTGTTCTTCCGTGGAGAAGTCCGCTGCACCCTCGCCCAGGGTGTAAATGTCTATTTTCCTTGCCCAGCGAGAGAAGTCCTCAGTGGAGTAACCCGGAGGACCTGGGTCTCCTACCCCAGGCTCCCCCAGCCTGGCATCCTCCACTGCCTTATAATACAGCTCCTCTATCTTCTCTAGGCTCGCCATCCCTACAAGTTGATACACATTTCACTTAGTTGGTTATACGATATACATGCCAATTTAGTAATAGTATTCCCTTGACGCCTAAGCAGAGTAAGTATACAAAATATATGCACATAATATAAAATTGTACAGTAAGTGTATTCCCAGTTCGTATATTACAGTAAGTGCATGTACAATGCATATTAAGTGTATGATGTACATTAATTGTATGTTAAATATTGGTAACAGTCAGTTCTTATGCAGCGTCTTTCCTTGTCGAAACGAGCTCAAACGGTTTATATATATTATTACCCCCGACATACCTGTTCTATTTATTACCTGCTCAACTCCCTGTGCAACATGCACTCACATACACGCTCCATGGTTTATTCAAGTACAATTGTTACCTTTGCCAAATGCTCATTTATGGCTGGGTGAACTGAGGCACACTTGTCATAACCCGTAGCTTATGTGTGTGTGGGGTGAATCAGGCTTATAGTCGGTTTTCAACCACTCATGGTTATATCACCGACTGCAAGTTGAATTCGGTGGTGTATGCAGGTGTATGCGTGTGAGTTAATGTGGACCTGTCTTGTTGTGGATCAAACGATCTACGCCCGACAATTTTTGGGTGCCAAGCCACCGATTCAATTCCGCCCCAGGTAAGAAGAAATGAATCACTCAGACCATTTATACTGACTCCAGCGATCCAAAACCCTGATGTTGTTACCTTCCTAGTGACCAGTGTTACATTTTGTTTTGGTTTTAATATAACTCTTGTGATTAACGGTGTCTGCCTCCTGCTCAGGAATTTTGTCAAGCATTGAGTCAAATTTCCGAGGTGGCCAGATATCTCCCTTGCCCATTCGTTCCAACCGCATTAACGCACTATCGCTACTTTCTAGCCGTTATCATTTATTCTACAGTACCCTTCAACTCAGGTATTACGTTATCAACATGTGGTAATAGAATAGAATAGAATAGAATAAGAATAGAATAAAACTTTATTTTACGTCGGTAAAAGGTTTAACAAGGAAACATTAGTGACCAGCACTATTACCCGACAGTGATATATAAAATAAGATGA
>JAAUYG010214119.1_pt1 | contig 10693 bp, 9 predicted proteins | sample 7278091 | NCBI WGS metagenome assembly JAAUYG01 (sample SAMN14350201, study PRJNA611818) | marine sediment metagenome | isolation source: surface marine sediment (0.6m) | place: French Polynesia: Moorea | collected 2018-08
CTTGCTTTCTGTGTCGCCTCAGGTGCCACCTAGACGGGCGTTGGCAGTCCATTCAGTGTCATGACCAGTACGGACTGTGCTGGTGTGCAGAAGATGACGGTAAAGCTATCCCCGGCACCCGCGTGAGAGGAACACCACAGTGTGACAAAGGTCAAGGCCACAGTGATGGTGCCCACATTGTATTCGTATCAAAACATATTTTTTCTGCTAATGCTTGAATTACCCCTAAACATGTCGCGAAAGTTGCAAATCCACACAATGGATTTTTGAAATTTTGATTTTCTGATGTAAGCTTTTTCTCGAAAATGTCAAATTCACATTTAAGTTTGTGACACAAAATTCCAATTAGTTGAAAACGAGCCATAGCAGAGCGAAACGGACGAAAATCTTTGACTCAAGGGCACACATATGAGATACTTTTGATCTTGTACGTAGTGTTCATGGTCAGTTTGGGGTCGTTCGGAACAATTGAACTTTTCTGACATATTAGGCCCAGGCCTCTGGGGGTAAGCTATATGGGCCACCAATAATTTAAGGTCATTTTTGGTGTCATTCGGTTCACTTATCATTTGTTTTTGTTTTGTTTTTGTTTTTTTTTCGAAAATGTATTTTTCCAAACGCTACCCCTACCACAGTTAGGATTCTCTTTCAACCAATCGTTTCATTATCTTCTCTGTTACAGTCCACACAAAAGTTGTATTTCCGAATTTTTAACTTTAAACTTGCAGCTAACGGGAAAATAAAAAAAAAATGTTGAAAATATATTGGAAACGGCTTATAGCAGAACCATTGGAAGAGTATTTGGCCACTGGGGGGTAAATTATACACTTTAAAAGACATGTATACCCATAATGTTCGCGTCGAAGTCATTTGGAGGTTATTCGTGCACTTCCGATTTTTTTTCTGAAAATACAATTTTTTAAAATGTACCCCTGCAGATTTGCGTTTTTTACAGCTAAACTTTTTATATGCTGACTTTGAGCGACTACATACTCTTCTAAAATATTTCAAAATTCCTGTTGTGGTCAATGCCAAAATGAAACATCGTAAATATTTGGAGACAAAATAAACATAGGTCGAAACAGTTGAATACGTGGGCGTCCGCAGTAAGTGCTTCGTTTGTGGACTCCAATGTTTCAATTTTGAGATTAACATTTGGGAAGTCTACTAAAATTTGGGACCCTGAGAGACTAGTAACGCAAGCCTGGGGTACCTTTGACCGTTTGTTTTTCAGCTCATTTTGGGGTCGTTCGGTGCAGTTACTTCAGAAATTCGTCTGTACTTTGAAAACGGCAGATCCTACAGCAAAAGAAACTGAAATTTAAGAAACTAGTACAGCATATGTTGCACACATTTGACATTACAATATCATTCTTGGGGCATTTCAGCGCTGCAAGTGTTTACGCAGCAGAGCTACTGTCGTGGCGTGGGCTTCTGTCGTCCGTCCGTCCGTCCGTCCGTCCTTCGGATGTCCGTCCGTCAGTTATCTCAGGCTTTTCAGCAACCGCAAGGATCCAACAAAATATTTATTGGAAACCAGATATACGCCATATTCACCAGACCATTTTTAAGTGCCTGGTTGTCCATGGGCCTCTTTGATTTCAAAATTGATGTGATGAAACATTAATTTTAATATTTCAATGGTCATAGCGAAATCAATGCTTCAATCAAGCACAGCGTAAATTTTTGTCCGTAGATATCTTGTTCATTTTAGCACTCTCGTGATATTCGCATGTTTTCTCTACTTTATTACAGCTAGTCTGGCTAAATCTAGGGGCGTGGACGAACCTGGTAATGTGGATCATGTCACGTGACATGTCTTGCCTGTCAGCTCCTTACTATTATCTCTTTGCATTTCTTAACTTTGTACAATCGCTTTGTCTGTTGTTTTACTATTGTTAAAGCACGCTTAAGCTGTAGCAAAAGAGGCACTGGTAGTATCAGTGGTGGTAGTGATGGTAATAGTAGTAATATTCATAGCAATAGTAGTAGTAGTAGTAGTAGTAGTAGTAGTCGTCGTCGTCGTCGTCGTCGTCGTCGTCGTCGTCGTCGCCGTCGTCGTCGCAGCAGCAGCAGCAGTAGTATGAGGAGGAGGAGGATGAAGAAGAGGAGGAGGAGGGAGCAGGAACAGGAGCATCGGCATTATCAACAGCAGCAATAGTAGTTATAGCAACAGCAACAACAACAGCAACAGCAATAGTAGTAATTTTAGTAGTATTTGTAGTAGAAACTAATAGGTATTTCAGTATTTTCTAGCTCTAATATAGTCGTTGTACATTCCAGTATGTGCGCCCGGTGTGCCAGTGGTGACCTGCTCCCATACGCTGTGTTTGGAGGACATGCACCTATTTTGCGTTGATGGGAAGGGAGTGTGTCGTATTAATCCGTGTGGCAACTGTACAGTCGAGTACTACCTGAAAGATAACCAGCTTGCCACATGTGGCTCACTCTCAGATGGCGAAGGTGAGGCTCCTCTTATTGGGGCTTACAGGGCTTCAGTGAAGTAAGTCTTGACACTTTTGCACTGGGAAAAATGCTGTGCCTAGACGCGAAGAAAGTATTGATAAATAAGTTAAACGCACTTGCAGTGAATTTTGGGAGCATTGACTAAAACGGCCATTTTGTATGTATATTCTTGGAATTGTTCTTCTAGCTCCGAGCAAAATAATTACCTATGCGTACTTACAAACTGACAGACTGGCTTTGTTGCTTGCTTCATTAGTTTCCTACGTTCTTACTTTACTTGCTTGCTTTGCTTACGAACGAACACAATGGACAACAAAACTCCCTTCCACCGGATGTTCTTGCTTCTAACCCCTATTGCAAATAACACCAAATCTGTTAACAATGTGATCAAGCAAACATCAAATATCCAAGTTGAAGTTGCTTTAGGATTTAAATCTTAACAACACTCAAAACAACAACTACACACACCCGTATCAAATTATTGCCAAATGTATAAAGGAAGAAAGACAAAAAAAAAAAAAGCAACGAAAGAAAGGAACAATGTTAGGTTTGTCTCCTGCTGCCGGATCCTAAACAGAAGCCTTTCGATTTTTTCCTTTTCACACAAAACATTCAGACGTTTGCTTGACGCGTGAAATAACCAGGCTAAAACGGCTTATTGACGAGACGACAGGCTTCCGAGATGCCGAGGCTCTGCAGGGCTACACTGACGATCAGCTGAAAAAGTTACGCGAGATCAAATATGCCACAGTGCCAGAAGGTACGTAGGCTTCTAGCTACATGTATATATAGTCACCGTATTGCTGTCTTAGTTTTGCGGATGGGCATTATTTCTTTCGTGGTATCAGATTTTCTTTGCATAAATAATGATAAAATTAGTTGCTACAAGATATTTTTTCTCTGAACACCCATTTACAAATAGTACCGCATGTAGCTCTCAACTCCCTTGAAAGTACCAGTATAAACTGCCATTTGAGCCTAAACAGAGTCCACTAGAAAAGAATGTTATGGTCAAATGAGTGCCAAGTCCAAAGCAAAATGTCAAGTCACATCTTGAAAAAAGTCCAGCAATGAACAAGGTAATGCCCACTATGATCCGAGGCCAGCTAAAGTAGCTGGCTAACCTTTAACTAAAGGTCATTCCCTTATCCGCCACCTGGAGACGTGCCGTAGTTGCTCTGTGGGCTGAGCACCTGGGAAGATAGCCCAGGCTCCCTGGCAAAGAGAAAGAAGAGCTTGCTTCCTTCATGAATGTACCCATGACCACCTACCTGGCCAATTTAGGCAGAGATGGTACATATGGTGATGCCATGCTGATACGTACTATGTTTTGTACTCCATTGAACCACCAACCTCTTACTTGGGCAAAAATTGTCAGTACCCAATCAATGCACACGTGATGCCATTACTGTCATTCACCTAAAAATACTGTTCTTGCACTACAGCACATTCGTAACACAATCTGTTGGCCCCCTGCAACATCCTAACGCAGGTGTGAATGTGTCCCCTTTGTGCATTCTATGGACGTATAAATCTAAATGGCACAGGACTATTAACAATTTTGAAGTTCAATGCAATAAAACGGAAATTCTAAGTGAAGAACATATTCTCTCCTTTGCAAAGTTACATGTAACACGTACACAACAAAGCTTTATCTTACAGAAATTAACTAGGCTTTGCTTATCGAGAATGTAGTTCAATGTAGTACGGTAATCACATATGCCACTACATGCACCAAACCTGGGTTAAAGCAAGTGTCAGAGGAAAATACACTGTCCAAATATGAAGCCAGTCATATGTGCTTGATTGGCTCACATAGTGAACACTACATTCTTAATGTGTATGGAAAGTCTACTATTTGGCATGTGAAAGCAGAACTAGTGGATACGTGTTCATTTTGGTTAAGCACTTGCACCGTGTTGTTTCATCTGTTTCGAAAATTCAATGACTTGATGATTTGATGGCTCCGCCAGGGAAGTATGCCGACAGCTAAGAGACCGGCATAGAGGTATCACTGATTCCTTCATGAATAAACGACTCATCAAAGTACAAACTTCTTGCTTCTGCTAAGCCGTGGCCCCCACCATTTCGCCAAGCCGACCCCACAGAAAATTAGTCATTATAAGGACCAAAGCCGGGAGGGGAACCTTATAATTTGGCGCCCAACGTGGTGCTCAGCAACAGCAAAGAAGGCTCAGCAACAGCAAAGAAGAGTATCCTGAGGCTCAGCAACAGCAAAGAAGAGTATCCTGAAACCAAGAAGAAATCATGGCGGTGCCAGAAGAATACGTCCGTGCGACACAGATTGCAGTGCAAGCAAATGATCGTCAGCTGCGGCAGGTGCTAGACCAATGGACAGAAATCGAGAACTCCTCAGAGAGCCGGCAACAAGCAATCATTCAGCAGACAACCATGTGTGACGGTTCAACACGACCTGCAGTGCATGCCTGGTTGGCGGACTTGGACCTGGCCAACTGACAGGAACCGAACATGACTGTCTATGTGGCAACAAAGACTGCGTCCTCCGCAAAGAAGTTAAGCATTTCCTTGCCGACTGGGTGGCCGACCATCAAGACCAGCACCATAACGACGCCCCATGACCCGAGCTCAGAGTGCACGTGACCAATTCCTTCCTGGGAGCTGAGGAGATGGCCCAGAAGAAAGGGGAGCTGGCCCAGCTCCGGCAGCAGCCATACGAGGAAATGGAGAACTACGTTGTCGCTGTATTTACACAACTAAATTGCGATCGCGGAGCCGAACGATGAATGCAACGCTATGTGTATGGAAGGTATTGTACCAAAACGATCGTGACCCGAAATGCCTTATAAGAAGTATTCTTGCGCGTGATTGGCTGCCGGACGTGGATCTTGGCCTGATGTCTCCAATCATATTACAGCTTCCTTATGGGCTTTGACCGACACTTCTGACCGCCATTTGCACACTTTTGTTTACGTGTTGCTGCGCTGTATTATCTGATATTCGGTAATTATATCCAGAGTCAGGATATTTCAAAGTAGTTAGGCCGATGGACGGCCGTGGCTACAGCATGATAACGGCAGATTGTTTCGGGCCACCTACAAAGATGCGGTCAGTAGAGATCGCCGGGTGGCCCTCAAGAATAACTTTACCACTGGGTGTGATACCATGAAGCTTGAAACAGTTAAGTACCATGAACAGTCACGAAACCACCAGGTGGCTAAGGAAATTAAAAAGGCCACAGTTGCACTTGAAAGAGCACTGGTTGTGAACATGATTTTGGCCATGTGGGAGCAGGAGACCGAGCAAATGAGTATGCTATTCTGCACGGTTCATGCCTTCAGCAAGAGCAAGCGGCTGTTTTCTGACTATGAGTGGCTCTGTCAATTGGATAAAGATAAGGGGCTGACCTTGGGGTCCAGCTACTTAAATGAAAAGGCGGCAAAGGATTTTGCCTACTACATTAGTGAGGTGAAAAAACAGAAAATAGCCACCGAAATCAAACAGGCGGGTGTTATTGCTGTGTTTTCGTATGGATCAACTGATTCTTGGAACAAGAACTTTTTTATGTGCGCTACCTGCTAGGGTATGAAGTTCATGTGAAATCATTTCAAAGATATATATTTTTAATACAATGAGACTGAATCCATGGTGTTAAGATATAGGACCACAATAATGAAGTTAGTTTCTTGAATACACAATACACAACTGGTCACAGATACCATATTGGCATCGACTTGATACCCTTTGTAAAAAACGATAACCTTCAAATGTTTAAATACGTGTTTTAAAGGTTTATACTTTGTATAAATATCCTGACTTCTCAACCATGTTTTAGCACGCGCTTCAGTGATACCAGTATTCGGTGATAAGTGAATATCTTGCCAGTAACATAGAACCTGACAAATAATAATGAACAGAAGAGATAATCAAAATAGCTATCACAGCACCTATTATCGCTCATCGTTAGTTGATCGTGAAATAGTGTGTGAGTGAGTGATATCCAAGTTTAATGGCACATCAACACCAAAAGGGTCATACAGTGCCAAAACAGGTATAAAACTGTCCTATGAGTCTAAACAGAGTCCACTAGAAAAGAATGTTATGGTCAAATGAGTGCAAAGTATAAGCATTATTTTGTAAAATGGAAAGCTCAACATGAGTGCCGAACACGTTTAGGACGAATACTAGATCTAATGCAACAGTGCATTACAATGGAGTATTTTTTTTTAGAATTATCGACTCAATTGTCCACATTGTGTACTTCGTAATTTACTATTTGGTTAGAACACGTCTTTATTGAACCAAGAACAGGTGTACACATGCACATAAAATTATCTGAAACTTGTGATGCTTTTTCCTTAGTAAGTAAATTAAATTTATACCTCGATGAATGAAAAATATTGTACAATATTGTACAAAACTATACATTTAAATTATTTAGTGAGCAACTCAGATTCAGAAAGTAGTGTGGCATTTTAACGTTAACCTAGTGCACATGTCCCTAACGTTTGACTTTGGGCGATATTTGAGTTTCCGCGGCCGGTAGTTGAGTATGTAGCCTCAACACAGGGTCCTAAGCGCGGTGCGCTGGGTCGAGCAGTACTAGAACACTCAACTTCAGACCACTGGGTCCGGGTTCGAAACCCGGTGTATTCAAGTCTGGGGCAATTTTATCTTTCATCTCATTGTACGGCGTCCAGTCCGTCGCTCATAGGACCCTGGCTGTTAAGAAGCGACGACAAATAAACCAATTCACTCACTCGCCCACTCATCACGGGCCCCCCAAAGATATGCACTATTCGTGCATATATCCTACCTTTGCATGCCTCCGTGCATCGATGCGCCGGAAATAGGAAGTGACGTAAAGATTGTCAAACCGGAAGTCCGTCACATAGCCGCCGTGGTACTTCTTAGCACTGAATGGAGTAAAAAAAATGTATAACAAATCGAAAGACGAATGGGATAATATATGATGGATGAGGAAAGCAACATATATGTCAATTTGAAATCGAAGAAGATAATACATAATGAATGTGGTGACGACATGACAAGCTGGAGGACGAGAAGATAATGTATAATGAATGGAGAAAATTGATGGCACTGCAAACAAACAGGTGACGTAGAAAGCTCCAACCGCATGAATGTGCGGGTTGGCTGCCCCACGTAGCACTTCAGATTCACTACATATGTTGCATCTAACTCATGCGAGATACCCATCCCATCACCTACTCTTATCAACGTAATTAGGTAGTGATTAAGCCCAATTAATTGCCGCACGTAATGACACACTCGCATGTTTACTTCTTAAATAACATCAACTGGCGTTTCAATCGAAGACTCGGCAGAGCTATTACGCTCAAGCAAAATTTTTTTTTTTTACCAAAATTCCCTTCTATTATATAGAGTTCTATGTTGAAACATTTTTGGAGCCTAAACATTACTATGTTACCAGTAAAAATCTTCAGATGTTTGAATATTTCACGGACATAATAAAAATGTTAATCGATGGCACAGAGAGACTGCCGTAGTTAGGCGCTATATATTTGTACCCCACCCAAAAGAATAACGTCATTGCCCTATTATGTATAAAACGGCACATTTTTATGAGTCCTACGTTAGCGGGACGATTACTAAATGTATAGAGCATATAACATGTCCGAATCTCATTGTCACTTCAACCTTACGGTTACAAAGGCAATAAATTCTGATCTTTACTTTTTTTAACGAAGAAAGCATCACGATACCCTGTAGAATATTTAACTATTCAGACTGAATGAATACATTTTCTCTACTATTTGCAGAACCAATAGAGAATGGATGTTGAGCACGTTTTTATACAGTAGTCCCTCTCTAATAGGGCCACACAATTTTCCAAGAAAATGTGACCACATTAGAGAGGTGGCTTTTGGTGAGGGGGAGAAGTGCATTTGTAACTCCATTGATAGCAGTCAGGCAAAAGATTTATGGCCTTATTAGAGAGGGTGGCCTCTGTTGAGAGTGGCCACTAAGAAGGGACTCTATATACATCATCTCCACGCCAAGGAGAAGGCGTATTTCCTATCGAGCCGTGCATTGATCATGCTATCAGCATCGTTCCACAGTGAGTTGCATTAACTCAGGCGGTATATACGCTGCCCACAGCAGCGTGAGACCGAGCCATTCCCGTGCAAAGCTAAAGCCATTCACGTGTTTTATTGCTGGTTTCTTCTCATTTTTTGACATAACATTCGCAAAAGCCATATTCGAAGCCACGAAGACACTTTCTGGGCCCATTAAGACCGTTTCCGACCTTAAAGGAATCATTACTGGCTGCTGAAACTTGAAGGGCGATAATCCAGGTTAACGTTACGCAACCCCGTGACTAAGTTTAGGGTAAGCCTTACCATTTCACAGAAAATCGCTAAAAATACATATTTTCGTCTCGAGTACCAGGGGAAAATTTGATATATGGAGCGGAGCTTACCTTAAGATGAGACGAATAAACATGAACGCCAGTAATCTTTGGACGAAACCGACCACAAAGTCAAACGTCTGCTTCCGCCACCGGAACTCGTGCTCCACAGCTTTGGTGACGTCATCCGCCGTTCGCCGGATCAACGATTCGTTGGGTTTAATCACCTGATCAAAGTTAACAGCTATAGCTTAAAATTAAAGTTGACAGTGAATCCAGCTCGTTTAATTAACAGGCCCTTCCTAGATAGTACATGTAGGGCCTACACATTTAGCAAATCGTGAACAACAGTTTTCTAATCGCGAAAGTGAGAGAATCAAAAACATAGGGTCAGAGACAAGTAAAAACAACAGTAGGCCTAATCATGAAAATAGCTTTGATGATGATGATGATGATGATGATGATGATGATGATGATGATGATGATGATGATGATGATGATGATGATGGTAGTGGTGGTGGTGGTGTCATACCTTATATTGCATGTTAACCTCAAACCCCCTGTCTAGGGCCTCGGCAGCCTGCTTGGCCGTTTCAAAACTTTCTCCAAATCCTGGATTCAGTGCTTCCGCCGAGTCACAGTTTATTCCGACCAGTCCCGGAACAACTGGAATGAGGGTATAGCAATAATTTAGCATAAGATAAAATCCCCCGCTTGTTTTAAGCCCGAGTACTTTATATCTGACCAAGGTTTACTGTAAACCATTCAGTTACCACTTCGGCCTTCTACAATCTAGAAAAAAACTTAAAAGAAACTTCAGGTAAAGAAAGGTTCACTAGAAAGTTTGTTACTGTAACATGCCACGATAGTATACTCAAAATAATAAAAGTAGCAAAACATTACAAAATGGCCGTCGTCCCCAATGACTCACATCGCACAAGCTCACAAATGGCTGTTATCTTCAACGGCCAGCAGAGGGCGTGTCCCAGGATGCTTAGCGTCTCCATACATTTAGCTTCGGTTTCTCGGAATTTCTCGCGACATTTGATCACACCCACACCAAACACATCTGTAGGGAGGAGTCAGCGAGAAGACGTTGACTACTTGTATGGCATATTGAGACAGTGCATTTATTACTGTAGATGTGTTGCATATTCTTGAAAGATCGTTTAAGGCGAAAATTGTTAAATTAATTCTGCATAATATAGGCACTGCTTTCGTATCTCCCTAATTAACATATTTTAATTTTCTACTGTCATTCACCCTACTTTCACATTTCTCTTTATTTTTGCAGGCATATTCACTTTCACATTTGTATTAGTCTCTCGCTGTCTTTACACTTGTAATTTTGTAGTCGTGTTAGTCAACTTGTGCACTTTTAACTGTTTTTTTAGTAAAATTTGCCTACCTTCATTACACTTAAGTTTAGTAAAACATCTTCTATACCATCAACGCCTTGACATAGGCCTACCTTGACACTTTTAACTGATATCAAGTGTTTTCCTTCTTTCACCTTTAGTCATATTTTCCTACCTACACACCTGTAGTCATATTTCCAATATTTCCACACCAGTAGTTATATTCTCGTACCTTCATAGCTGTAGTCATATTTTCCTACCTTCAAACATGTGGTTATATTTTCCAACCTTGACACCTGCAGTCATATTTTCTTACCTTCACACCTGTAGTCATATTATTCCTACCCTCACACCTGTAATCATATTTTGCCTACCTTCACAACTGTAATCATATTTTTCCTACCTTCACAACTGTAGTCATATTTTCCAACCTTCACACCTGTAGTCAATTTTCAAACCAAAAAACCATTATACAATTTACAAAAAGACAAAAAAGTAA
>JAAUYG010053377.1_pt1 | contig 10692 bp, 5 predicted proteins | sample 7278091 | NCBI WGS metagenome assembly JAAUYG01 (sample SAMN14350201, study PRJNA611818) | marine sediment metagenome | isolation source: surface marine sediment (0.6m) | place: French Polynesia: Moorea | collected 2018-08
ATATCAGTCAGCAGGATTCCGGTTTCGATTTTATGTACAGATCAAAATTTATGTAAAGATTGTCTATTAATGTAGCGGTATTATGAGTAACTCTGGTAGGTTTGGTAATTATGGGGATGAGTCCATTAGCGATAAATATGTTCAGCAAGTCATAAGTGTTTTTGTGACTATTGAGTTACCTTAGATTGACCTTGGACACTTAACTGTCAAAGATACCCTGTATAATTGAATGCTTAGCTCCGAGTCCTAAATTTCACTCCGTTTTGCTCTGCGATGGCTCCATTTTGAGATATTTTTTGCAGCACTTTGGGGTTTTCCTATATGTTACAAAGGTGATTGAGAAATTTCCGGAAAAGAAGCCTTAAAAGGCAAAATTTCAAATATCCAGAACTGTTGCTACAGTACGTTTGTGAGAATCTTTTAGAAGAAAATTCAAGAGAAGTTTGAAAGGATCCGAAAGCGCATATATGTGAGGTACCTTTGACCTTTTAGTGTCCAGGGTCATTGTGTGATCATTCAGTGCACTTGTTACAAAGTTACCTGCAACTCGAAAATGCTTGGCCGTAGAGCGAAACGGAGTGAAATGTGGAAGTTGAGAGTACATGTAGAACATATGGGGCAGTAGCAGGGGTACCTTAGACTTCGTAAATATCCAAGGTCATAGGGGAGTAATACTTGTCTTAAGAGGGCCTGTAACTCGAAAATGGCCAGCCATAAGGCTGAAATACATGTACATTTGTGAATCTGGGAACATAGAGTACCCTTGATCTCGTGATGTTCAATGTCATTTTGTATTTTTGGGGGGGCACTAGTAACAATATGGAGTGCCTTCGACTGACCCTATAGTGTTTAAAGTCATTTAGGAGTTATTCAATGAACTTACCTCAAAGTGGCCTGTAGCTGTAAACACGGCTAGTCGCAGAGTAACAAGCTTTGAACTTGCAGTGACACCAGGAACACATATATACGAGGTACCTTTGACTTTGCAGTGCTGGTACACTTGTCACAAAGTGGCATTTAATTTGAAAGCGGTTGACTCTACAGCAAAACGGATTGAAATTTGGGATTTGGGGAACACTAGTAATATGTACATGTATATGGACATGTATCATGTGTATATGGTGTCCAGTGTCATTTTAGGATTCTTGAATCCAATTGTTTCAAAATTGATATGATGGAGCATTTGTGTAATATTTTAATCACCATTATATGCCTCTGTCGTCAGGCAGAGCGTCAAGATACGTGGACCTGTTGTGTTAAGGACGTGTTGTTATTCGTAATATGTGTAATATTCGTAATACATCTAGTATGTTGAGAATCATTGCATTTGATTTTTTACAAACAGATAAATAAGGAAGACCACTGGGACAGCGGATAACCCCGTCCCCCTACACATTCGCTCGCGTGATATCCAGATTGATATGTTGCCAGCAAATATATATGGCAAATCATGGGAATTATCAAAATCAAATCACTCCAGATTAAATCCGATGGCATAGATGAGATACCCATAGTTTGCCATTATTTTTGTTTAATATATGGTCTGTGGTAATATATGGCCTAGCTTGGCTCATGTACGAGATATAGGATTTCGAAATCTGAATGACCTTGAAATTGACCTTTCAAGGTCATATGTGGTGATGCCATTGGACACAGCATATGTGATTTCCTATTAATGCACCAAAGTAATATGTAGCCTAACACGGCTCCTTTACGAGATATAAGGCTTTGAAATCTGGTGCCACTGGACTCCCCAGATATGGTTTGTCTTAATGTTTAACAGTAACATATAGCCGAAATCGCATATATTATGAGATATAAGGCTTTGAAATTTGAGTGACCTTTACGATGACCTTTCAAGGTCACTCAAGATCAAATATGATGGTGAGATTGGACTCCTCATATATAGTATCCTGTCAAAGTTTAATATAACATATGACCTAACTCAGCCGCTTTACGAGATAAATATTAAAAATTTAAAATCTGGGTGACCTTGAATTTGACATTTCAAGGTCACTCAAGGCCAAATCTAATGGTGTAGTTGTACTCCCATATATAATTTCCTATTAGTGCTTAGTCCTACTAATGGTAATCATATCTTCTACCGTTTAGCTGTTATATCGATCGATTTTTGTTCTCCTATCGCTTAGCATTACGCTAAAATTTCGGACCTCCCCCCCCCCCCATCCACCATTTCTTCCTTGAGTGGGAGGGAGGCTGCACCAAAATAAAGTTAATTAACTATTTTTGAAAGAGCTTTACACAGACATATACACGGACATACGCACATACACGGATAAAAGCAAAATTTTAAACTCGCCCAGTTTAACGTTAAGTTACCTTGCGTCCAGAATGAAGGTAGTCCGACAGAAAAAGAAACGTTTCAGGCAGACTTCTCCGGAAAATCAATATGAGTTCGTATGTGATGGTCCATGTGCTTTGAAAAACGGACACAATGTTAACTGATGTAACTTGTTTCACCATGTGTATCGGTTTTGGCATCGGTTTCAATCGCCAATGTTCGCTTGTCTTTTTTTTTACACTGTTTAATATCGTAAAAATCGCTGGGTCACACATTTCCTTTCATTGATTTAACTGCCCGTTATAACTGTTTACCTTCAAACCCTTGAAATTATCGTCATATGTGCGATATATGGCTTTCACATTTTACAGGGAAACATGTTTTATATTATTGTACTGAGAATAATCGATTAATTTGTCCTAATTGTGAAACAGAACACTGATCTCTTTAGGCCTTTGCTGCGAAGGTCAAATTCATGCGAGAATCACGTGATAGGGCAGAAACGACTAGAATAACTTCTTCCTTTATTTCATTATCTAATTCATTCGGTTGGAACGGATGCAAGACATTCAAGCATTTATATGTACAATCATGATCATATGACTGTCTACCATCATAATAGTCGTCAATCCCTCAAACCAACACCATCAAGAACTAATCAACAACTGCATTTTTTTTCAAAGAGTATATCAATATTACTGCACATTTACCGATTTTGTACAGTGGTACACTTATGATAATTCACGTTTGTAACTAGAACAAAACAACTGCTGCATATTCAAAGAACAATTAACGAACTGTTAATATTGCTACATAGTTATTATTTGCACAGTGGTTCACTTCAACACAATAGTCCAGTGTAGTCATTAAATAGTGTGATTGGCATACAGTTTAAATTTACATCCTCGTGTCCTTGCTAGCCAGCGTTATCGAATCTTGTTATTACGGCATATTTGAACTATTGTAGTTATTTTGTTTTAACAATAATTAGACTGATAACTGAGCTGCTACTGTAGTAACGTCTGCACCCAAAGCAGCCAGACAACAGAATTGCAGTTTTCTTTGAATGCATATACTACAGTATGCCAGAACTGTCATATTACGTAATACCGGACACCAACACCAATACAAATACATAGAAATCCATTTGTTTTCATGTCTCGCCCTATGCAGGGATTGGCATCTACCGAAAAGTCACTAACCAAGAGGATTGTAGAAAAAATTTCCACGCACTTGTATATTACACACTGTATTTAATTTCTTTCTTCATACAATGGAGTACGTATTAAATATATAACAATCTGAAAATCTGCCTCGAATTTGTGGTGTAAGCAAGCATGCATGATTATGTAAATGGACCATTGGAATATTGGATTTCATAAAATACTTCCGATCTGTTACAACCAGTTTCAACCAATGCAATTCACAGAATGCGTGGCTAAGAAGATGCGTGGCCATTTTCAGTGAACATTTATTCCAGATGATGCTAGACATATTCCAAACAGTATCAATTTTGCTACACCCCGCTCGGACTTTGTTTATTTATTTATTTAAGAACATATTTATGCAGGGTAGACTTGTAAGCAACAAAGTGCTTTTCTGCCCAAGCGCCCTGTTAAACAGTACAATATACAAATATGGTAAGAATACAAGGATACATAAAAACTTGGCATAAGTACGTATTATTATATGAGTATATATAAGTATATAAGTACGTTGTTAGGTTGAGTTTCTTACTTTGCATTTGTGTGCGGTGTGTGGCTGTTAGCAGATATCTCAAACAGTACTTACCCAATCAACTTCAGGTTTGGTGTCTTTCCGATGTAGCACCTGATGCATATGGGAGGGGGGGGGGGTGGATCATATCCTCTTATCCCTTGTGTATTTTATTGGAATGTCTGTTTTTATCAATAAACAAAGAATAAACAAACAAGAAGATTCTCATTTTCATGAACATTTTCACCATTCAGCACCTAAACGCGCAGACTGGTCACAGGTACTTCTCGGGCAAAAAGTTCCAGACATACCAACTCTCATAGTGACTAAATGTTTTTTTGGGTGGGTTTAATGTGTTTGCAAAATAAATATTAAAGAAAATGTTTTCGGCATTTCTACCGAACTACAGAATGTACTGCATTATAGTGTAAGATGTATGAAATTGATGTGATGACCAAGTGGTGGTTTGTGGTTCGTTCCGAGCAAATTAGTCCAATCCAGTTTAATAAATATATTTTATTTCTTTAATCCTCAAATCATCACCTCTGGCATTGACTGAAATATACATAAGGAATACACATACTATTAGTGACAAGCGATAATGCTACAATATTTAATAGCATATAGATCGTACATATCTTCGAGGATTGTATACAATGTAATTACTGTAAGAATAGTTTCAACCATATAAACTGTTTCAACGCAGATAATTAAAGTAAATGGATATGGATATGACTGCATAAAGAGAAAGTAGAGAAGCGAAATAGGAATTTACAATGTTAGTTAAACTTACCTTCGGTCTACCCGGCAGAAGCCCGTCCAGAGGTGACTGTTTACCTAGTTCAATTACCCAGCTTTATATAAAACGGACTGAGACGACTACTTAACTAAACTGTATATTACAGAGAAAGGACATCGGAACCAGGAACAGAAGACCAGACAGGGCAGTGACGGAAGACCACCAGAAATGAAATTAAAACAATGAAAACGCCGAAGACTTGAACAAGAGTAGACATAAACATAACAGGCCAGAAACGGTACTCCTTAGCTACCTTCGACGAGGGTAATAGAAATTAAAACTATACATATATTAAAATTATACATTTTAACCCTATTTCAATAGGCAGCACTACTGTACTACAGATATAACACAAAGTTATTAGGAAAACAAAGACGTTCTGGGGACAAAATTAACAAATGACGAGACAGCTCCGGCCTCTCCTCTCCCTATGTTCATTCCATCTTATCACATTCTGACAATATTTCTTTCGTTTTGAAGAACTGCTTGTTGGAAGTTTGACTTTCCGCTTCTCCTCTCAGTGAAAGCCAGTTTTAACCAGCTCCGCTTTGACCGTCTTGTCAATGGACGGGTCCATGAAATCCTTGCCACTTAGATCATGGACATTGGTACAATCAAGGACTGCGCTGTTTGGAACCTGAAATGACCAAACCTAACATTTCACCAATGAGAAAAGAAATAATGCTCCAGAGTCGTGTTTTAAAGAAATTGTCCCATGCCGTAGAATCTCTAAAACTTTCGTCAGAGAAAAAGATAGGGACTATTATACTCGGTATATTAATCGAAGTTTCCCTTAAATTCTCCCTTGAGAAATTTGGGATAATCCTATTAAAGCATACGCCTAGATATGTGGGTAGTATTTCACTTCTCATATTAGAAATCCCGAGTCCAGAAAAAGCGGTCTATATATTTTCAGCTGTTATACATCCAAGCACACACCCTCATCCTTATCCTCCTCCTCCTCCTCATTGGTGGTGGTGGCATTTGTGGTGGTCGTGGAACAGCAGGGCCGAACAATAGGTCTTGCCTCTCGGAAAGAAATTTTTCGCGCAATGAGCTATTGCGGTATATTACAAAATGCCCGTCACGGATATATCAGCCGGCTCCGTCTGTGCATAACTCAACATGCACGTACTTATACACACCACCAGTACACCCACCGCTATCAGCCGCCTTCGTGACATAGTCGAGAGCGTGCTTGACTTCTGTGCTCTATTACTATGCGTTTTTTTTTCCGTTAAGGAACATCTCTTTAACGGAAAAGGCGCATGGATTCGAATCCCTCGCATGCCACATTTTTAGGAAACACTGTCAAACATTATGCGACGAAAGTTCAATAGGCATTTTATGATATACCGCAATAGCCCATTGCACGGAAATTTCCTTGAAGTTCTGAGAAAGTGCCGCATCGGGTGCAACGAGAACATGTAACGTGGAGACACTAAAAGTGCCAGTTGATGGCAAGTGTGATGAAATATTATCAGTGATTTTTCCGCTGGTTTACTTTTGTGACAGTTTATACGTTTGTAGAATTTAAAATCTTTTATATTTTAGAGTTATCTTACCATGTTTACGTTGGCGTAATAATCTTTTATGTTTGTGGGGCTATCGGTGTCTTAGGGTTTCCACAGTCTAGCAGGCAACCCTTTAAGGACTTTTCATGACCCATTATTACCCATTTTAAAGACCTACATACACCTACGGTATATAGTGCACTCCCTGTGCAATTCAAATGCCCAGAATCATGATACGGTCAGACTGAACGACGATGATTATGATTATCATGATTATACGGTCCGAATTTAGCTTCTTCATAATAGAATATCTCATGATCTCATATCCCAATATGACATAGACAAGGAAGGCAAAGGAGGCAAACTACTTCGAGAGCCTGTATTTCGAGTCCCACCTAAACTCATAACTTTTAATGACCTGTAGTGTCACATAATTTCAGAACTTTTTAGTCTATTTTTTTGTAATTGTAATTCCAAAATTAAGCACGTTCATTACTGTTAATGAATGGCCCTTGAAAGCGTTGTTTCCGTTGGTGCGTGTTTCTATGTTTGCGGGAAAATAAGGTTTATGTTCGTGGAAGCTCATTTTGTGATCGTTACAGGCTGGATAGTGGTGAACTTACACCAACAATAGTACTAACAATGTTTGGTGCTGTGTGTGTGTGCAGTGACGCATTCCGGACAAGGTTTTACGAGATCCGCACAATCGTACCTTTTCAAGAGGTGTGTAATGTGGATGAGGATGGTCGTACACCGGATCGTTGTCAGCTCGGTTGTACGCAATCAGGAACGCCCAGCGTCTCATGTCACTGTCGTTCTTGTCACTGGTATGAAGGACGTTACAGTGGAAAAACAAGGCGTCGCCTGAAGAAGGTACATACATGTAAGGTACGAAAATGATCAACACAGTAACACATGGCTAAATTAAACTATGTGTTTCAGCAGTGCATCGTCTGCCCAGTAGTGGCTGCACTGCATAAGGTGACCTCACAGATTCCTTAAGGTCCGGGGTTAATAAGATGCTTTCATCAAAAATCGCGTGGGTACGTGTTCGAGGTCGTATATTGCATTTTGTTTGAATCTACATAAACAATTTACAAAAGATCTTGATCAATGATCAAGACAACAAATTTAATATTAAAAAAACATCGTTTTCTGGCTTGTTAAAGAACCCTGGTAAAGAAGCACATCACCTTTTTGGGTGACAGCCGTCTTCTTTGAGGAAATATTTTCGAACCAGCTTTAAGAATTTGGCGATGTGATGCCAGTATGATTTAATTCAACCTCTGCCAAGGCCCTGCTCCATTTTTGTCTACTTCAACATGACATTGTCTTTAATATATGGATATTTAACATGCCCAATGAAACAACGAAACTGCTTCCTACCACCAAGCTCAATCAAACGTTCAAAGTGTTAGAATGTTACACCCAGCTTTCATGCCAATTGCGGAGAGAATACCCGCGGAGAATACAAATACGATGCAATGCAGTTATATACTCTATGGGCATAAAAGGGCAACTTAAATGGTTCACCTGGTTGCAGCTCAGCTTGAACGTGCTCAAACTGTTTACAGAGTTCTCCGACTCTCTCCAGATTGGCCATGGTTTGTCCATGGTACATGTCATGGTCGATCCGGCCAACACGATGGGTCCCCTTAATGAGCTATGAGATCAGTGAAGAAAACATAGCAGGAAAGTTGTTTAGCTTGTGAAGAAATTTGATCTATAATCTTCTGTTGCAATGACCTGGGGTATTTTTAAACCCACAGACAAAGGCGTGGGGCTATTGCATTGGGGTTAGATTAAAGAGTAAGCAGAAAAGTGGCTTTTTAAAATTCAGACCTTTCCTCTGTTTCTCTGGAGATGATCGTCATGATATACCCGTTCAAGTCTAGTGTCAAACATGACCAAACTCACCCTCTTACACAGCCCCGTAGTAAAAGGAGTGGGGATAACTGACGATTGTAGGAACACATTCTGGCGTATTTCTTTAATTCAATGAAGAGCGTTTGACCTCATTTTCGTGTAAAAATGACAATATAACATCATCACTTTAATGGTAAGTCTTACAAAGCCCACGATGTAAGGTGTTTCTATCGCAGAGGTAATCACGGTTACATGTATGTAATATCTACCTACCAGTAAGCTTTTTGTCTAATAATTTGGGTTACATTTCACAAGTGGTTGACATTTAATATGGAATATATTTCCTTTCTAATTTTCATTAGATTCCCCCATAATAGTGTTACAGTGTTTCTTTGGAGAAAATATTATATTTTTGCCAAGCGTTCATGGTCATCTAACATCATCTTAGTGGATTTCCTACATTGTCAACGTAGGAGATACACCAAGTATGTTAGATGACTATGAATGCTTGGCAAGAAAGATTTTCTGCAAACTCTGTAACATTATTAAGGGTGGCTGGGTGGATCTGATGAAAATTAGAAAGGAAAAAAATATTCCATTTTAAATATCAACCCTGTATTTGCAGATTATTTTCTGATATGCTTACTTTCCGTACATTTGTGGTTATGGTCAAAATTTCAAAGCAGACCTGCATGTTTTTTTTTTCCTCATGCATGACAGATACCTTTATAATACCTTGATGCCGCAGGGATTGAACAGTATATATCAGAGTGAGCTTAAAAATATGGAACAACCTTTTCCTACCAGGTAGACATTCCAACTATTCTCTAAGAAACTATAATAAATATCCGGTGCCAAGAGCACGAAGGAATTATAGATACTTCTCATATGATGTAATGATGGGTTTTTTTTTCGTTCATGCTGTCACTGTGTACACCGCTGTTGGTCACGTATTATATCTATTGCATTAAGCATTTAATACGTTAAAGGTATTTATTTTTTGTGATCGCTAAATGGAAATTCAATTTTGCTGCTAATAACCGGATATCTTGTCTAAAAATATGGTTATGAGTTGTTGCAAGCAAAACGGTGAAATGCATGTCTGCGTGGTGTATTTTGGTTTCCTTTACACTAGATTGACACCAATTTCCAAATCCAGCTTGTTTTCAGCGTTAAATCACACATACACGTAGATGAGCACTTCAACTTATAAGTTACCTGGAGTGCCCCATTTTCTTTCGTACACGGATCCACGGCGACAAAAGCTGTCATAAGATCGGGTCGTAGGCAGCCGTTCTTGTACCAGTACCTAAATACAACCGGAAGTACATATAGACAGTAAACTATCTAGCAGATAAATTATCATGTGTGACACGTCAATGGGCAAGATTCCCAACTGCGCTCTCGTCCAGCCACTTGCTATATATTCTCACGTTTAAACATGCAATTTTTAACGAACTTTACTTGGAAGCCATGTGCAATTGTGTTACGTTTAAACTATTGAAATAAATTAAACTATGTAGCAGTTGACTAAAACCCATTTTATATAAATTTTATATTTGCGACTACTGACTTACCCATAGTCCTGGTGACTACTTACTTGCTCATAGTTCTATAGTGACTACTGATTTATCCATAGTCCTAGTGACTATTGACTTACCCAAAGTCCTGGTGACTACCGACTTGCCCATAATCCTAGTGACTACTTACTCATAGTCCTAGTGACTACTGATCTGTCCAGTGTCCTAGTGACTACTGACTTGCCCATAGTTCTGGTGACCACCGACTTGCCCATTTTCCTGGTGACTACCAACTTACCCATAGTCCTGGTGCCAGAGAGTTTTTCCGCCACTTTTGGCGTCTTTCATCATCAGCTTGCTGTGGTAGTGGTACAGCTCACCTCCCATCAACTATAAGCAAGACACGATAAAATCAGTGATAAACAACATAACGGGGATTTCTTTGGTATGTGTACGGAAATATACAATGTTTAAGGACAAGTATATCTACTGTAAACACTATCTAGTTGGAATCTGTTAGGCCGCCCAACTGCACAAGAATCGACTTTGACGTTATGCCTCATAATCATAATGCTACAAATAAATAATTCGTGGATCTATTTGTCTTTATGGCAGATGTCACTCTATTATATTTAGATGCGTAATTTTGAACACTAACTGAAGGATAGAGGACGAATGAAATCTTCCAGTCACAAAATGGACATAAAATCACAAAGCTCTGCTACCAGTAATATTGCCAGTACTAGCCATAACTGGCGCTGTAGAACAATACGCAACAATGCAAGTTCCATGAATTGTGAAGAAGGCGCCAATGGAAAATTACTAATCGTGCTGTTTTGAACAGATCCGTCTTCACTTGGCAAGTCCCGCGAACGCAATCGTTCGTAGAGGCTTGACAAGTGACGATGAACAAACACGGACGTCCACTGAGACACTAATTTCTCCATTCATATTATATTTTGAAGCCCTGCAAAA
>JAAUYG010119712.1_pt1 | contig 10692 bp, 9 predicted proteins | sample 7278091 | NCBI WGS metagenome assembly JAAUYG01 (sample SAMN14350201, study PRJNA611818) | marine sediment metagenome | isolation source: surface marine sediment (0.6m) | place: French Polynesia: Moorea | collected 2018-08
CAAGAAATCATATTTTTCCATGTGGGGGGGGGGTGTTTTCCCGTCTATGCTTCAGACAACAACAACAACAATGACAGAACGGTGACTCAGATAAGCTGCGTACGCTAGCCGCCTTTCAGGCGGCGCGCGCGGCTTATAAACGTTGCCTTTTTCGTCAAATTAGCGCGGGTCACCAATTAAGTTGGCCGAGAGTTGAAAGGAACCAAAAAGTTGTCTACACAAATCACTGAGCTGCGTGATTTTGGCCCAGCACGTCTGACTGACCAGCACTGATTCTGAAGATCAACATGAAACAATGCGCACGTCAATCCCCCCTCCCCCAGAAAAGAAGACTGTCGCCAACACCACGGGGCTTTCCAGCTACACTTCAGCTCGTGCACATGTAGCCATCGTGTTTTTCTTGTCCAAAGACATGTGTCAAAATTGTTTTTTTATGAGTTTCAATGATGTTCCCTCATCGGAATTGCAACATCAGACCAGCAAAATATTGCCCATTATGATTTATCATTGCATCCCCCAGGCACTTTTGTGAACCTACACAAGCAGTTAGGGGACCAATGTTCAGCACTCTGAGCAATGGATTTCGTGACAAACTGTGAAAGTTTCAAACTCCAAAAAATCCACTTTACCCGAAGTGTTGTTTTTTACGTCTATGTGGATAAAACCACATGGTGTCTGCCTTGAGCGCACATGACAGACCACAGGAGACTTTTCCCTCTGGGGATGTGGACATAATCACTGCACTTAAAACAGTTTGATGGCCCTGTGAAAATTTTTTCTAACATTCCGTAAGGCATTGAATCACACAGAATGTAGGCATGCGGCACATTTTATTTGATGCGTTTTACACGGCCTTGTTATGAATCAAAGATTGACTCCAGAATTCGACACACCTGAAGAGAAAAGAGAATGAGAACAAGCAGGATATGGACCATGAAACATGAATGTCACAACTTCTCCACTTCTGCACGTTCGAGACATACTGATGTCAATTCTGATCATCGTACACACAACCAAATGTGATCCCATAACAGGTATAGCAGGTTTTCGCTGTGCAGGCAGACACGAAAGCAGTTCCCAAGGTAATTTTCTCATGGTTTTTGGTCTCATTGGTTACATTTGTGTTCCATTGTGTTGCAGAGTGCAACATATTCGGGCACACATTTCAATCGGATACCAGGGATGTCTGCATGTACTATCGCTGTGTGTTTGGCATCCTGAGAGGACCATTCTATTGTGCACCTGGAAGCGGAGTTCCCCACGGCTACTTTGGGCCCGTCAATCCTTGCGTGCTCGCAGTGCCCAGTTGCAAATCACCCGAACAAAGTAAGATAATTTGATGTGAAATGATGGAATTCATACGGTTTAAGCGGACAGCATATTGATTCAGAAATGAACATTCTGAATGATGCTTTTGCCCTTGGACATTGTGTTCAAGTGTGTTTCAGTCTTAGTTTTTGTGCCCGTACTTTCAGAAGGAGGAAAGTCCAGCGCTGCTGAAGGCAAGTATCATGATGGTGGAGAAGGCAGAAAGTTGGTTTATGAGCCACAGGCGGAAAGGTTGCCGCAATTCTCAAAGGAGACTTCAACGAACTCCAAAAGAAAGTACGGTGACCCTGGAACAAACTCTTACGTGAACTACATTCTGCAGGAGCGCCAGAAACAACGAACGCTCACCAATGACGAGTGGCACAAGCAGGAGAACAATTTCAACAAAATACTGAATGCCTTACTCGAAATACGTAGAAACCAACAACGGCAAAAGGACACGCAACGCGACCATGCCACTGACGCACACGTCGCCACAGACCAATGGGCCACACGCATTGGAGGGTATCACCCAGCCGAATACGCATACGAAATCAAACTTCACAGCCAACCTCAGGATAATTTTTATTTTTACCGGAATAATTTTGAAGAGTCCACTACAGACACGGACCAGCACTCACAACAGTTTCCAGTTCACTATGCATCCTTGAGAGTGAACACTCCAGCCAATCAAGTGAAGCCCAGCACTCCGCAACAGGTGCCCAACATGCACATCTTCGAGAAGTATCGTCAGTACCAGATTCATCCGGAACAGAGTTCATCACACGATGCCTATCTTTTTCCCATTTCGAATCATCAATTCAAACAAAATGTCCAGGGCATTTCTGCGCATCAACCGTCTCAACAAAGCGAGAAGTCGCACAATCAGCCACAGTTCCAGCAAACCTCACAATTCTCAGGACCGTCCGATCTGAGCATCTACTTGAAACCTCAATCCTTGCTTCCGCAACACACAGACACACACCCGAACCGCTTCCAAAAGGGACCCATTTACCAAACTCTCCTGTCTCATTTTCCACCACAGTCCAGTTCAACAGGCGCAAGACTCCCCACGCCAACTGCATCACGACCTCCTAGACTCGCACCGAAGATCAACAGGTTTGGGTTCAGCTTACCCCAGAACAAGAAGCTGCTGATACTGGACTGGTATAATCAACGCAACCTAGAACGACTACAACACAGGCAGGATTCAGTCGACCAAGGCGTTGCCTTTGATTACGACAACAACGATGATGAAAAAGACAACCCTGAAGGTGTTCTGCACACAAATGCCATCTGGCCAGACGTCATTGAAGGATTCAGTCATCAGGTGATTCCGATTATCCACAACGACCAGGTCAATGATACTTTCAGTGCCAAGTTGAAGGATGCTGACAAAAAGGTTTACGATGGCAGAGACCATTCTGCACTTGAAAAGCAAGCTGGACGTTTTCCTTACAACACGCGGGAAGAGGTCTTTGGTGCAAAAATTTTCAAAGACCTCGACAATCCTCGCAATCTAACGGAGACTCGAAAACGAAATGCCAGCCACGAATCAAGCCGCAAGATGCAACAGCGTACATTTCAGCCAAACCAAGTTCAATCAACCAAAGGTTCCACTGGCAAGAGTAATCCACGCAAGAATACTCACAGGAAGGTCGCGCAAGACAAAAATCCAAAGCGAAGAGCAAGAATGTATGAATATTCTATGGAGCCAACAACTTTGCCCCGAAAAGGCAACGAATCCGTTTTTCGTCGTGGATCTACAAAACCGACAGACGACGAAAACGAACTCAACTCAGGTGAGACACAAAAAGCGATTGTCCGCGCTATTGTGCAAAAACAGCTGAAACTGCACTTGGTGCCAAATTTTGGCAAACCAGTTCGGGAAGCATTTGGCAAAACCTACTTTCTTTTTGCAGAGAAGCTGAATGTGGAAGGAGTGCAACTCATCACCGAGAATGTGGCGGGACAAATTGCCGTGTTGGGTGGGTTTTGTCACAGCCTTTTTTGGAATACGTTTTTGCGTCAGTGCCCAATTCTTGAAATTGGTCCGTCTATTTCAGAACGAATGGTAACCTACAAGGATCACCACGTCAAAGGAGGCACACTGATACAGATAGGCATCAATGAAAAACAGTGCAGTGAGCTTTGCCTGCGCAACCCATACTGCTTGGCATTTGATTACAACGCCCTGCATTCTCACTGCTGGTTTCACAGTGGCAGCTCTTATTGCGGCGCTCTGCAAAGACGTGTGGGGTGCAACCATTACAAGAGGATTCCGTGTGTCGCAGGTCAGTGCCTCACATAAAAGCGTTGGATTCTGTGCAGTAAGTGACCACCTGAAATGGTCATGTGTTGTCCTCTAAAGATCTCAAAATTCCCGTGGCAAATTTCACCTTTTGTCTCTTTTACGTTGCAGAGCGCAACAACACCTTCAGGGAAATAGTTTACGGTGTGCACATACCAGGCGGAGAACTGCTATGCACAGCATGCAGCCTCTCCGCGTGCCTTATGCAGTGCGCTAAGCAGACGGACGAGGCTTGTCAGGCCGTCGACTACAACTGGCAGGTCATGACGTGTCATAGACATCGAAAAACAACGGCCTGTGGCTCGTCCATTCCGCGCGTTACGTGCGCGCACTACAGACGTGCAGCATGCGGCGACGGTGAGATTCTTGTTCTGACACAAGAGGTTGTTTTTCACTGGTTTTCCAAGAGACAAGGATGGGAAGACTGGCTAGAAAAAAATGACCCAAAAGACAAAAGTTTAATTTAGTTTTTGCAAGGACGAGTCCACATTCTCCTGAACTGTTCGTTTATCCAATTTCAGAACAACTCCTCACTGGCATGTCCGAACTGAGCCGAAGTGACGATCCAAGTCGGAGCGAAATGTACACAAACAACAACCAAGTTGCCGAGCTCCTATTGCAGACGTTTCCACAGTCACCAGTTTTGGCTGCCCACTCTCAGGATTCGGGTCAAGTCTCCACAGATTCTTCCCCAAACAATGTCGGAACTTTCCTGGTCATGATGATACCGCAAAAATGGCAACAACAGCCTGACATAACAACAACGGTTCCAGTTATTGACAACAGTTCACGTGAACATCAATTCGTTCAGTATCGTATGGGTACCTTCACAGGTGAAAAGATAACATAACACTGAGCACGAAAAGTCACTTTCCCAACAGCATCAACATGGAAGAAGTTTCCACAAAAATCCCCTGTTGTCTTTTTTGTGCTCCTGGTGGAATCTAACGAAGACACATTCCCGAGTCATTATTCCCTGACCATCAGTTCATCATTCGAGAAGTTACCCCTCCATTCCTCCCCAACCAGTTTGCCCCTGCTGTCGCCACGTTTCAGACGTTTTTGTTTCACTGTCTTCTCTCTGCACAAGGAGTGGGATCTATGATGAAATCACCACGTTTCTCCAAAGAGAAATTGTCAACACGTCACAATTCACGGTTAATTTTGCTTGTCTTTGTACTTTGTGCAAAGTGTATAAATTTCGTACTTTCCTACGGCAATAAAGCCAAAATGATGTACAAGGAAACTTGCTTGTCATTCAGCACAATAACTGAGTCACCTGTCCATAACTTTTCGCAACAAATTTCAAATGTTTTTATCTTGGCCACATGTTAGTTTCCCCGGAACTCTATTTAGCTCCGGTATAAAGGACAAACCCGCATACTCCTCCAACCTCTGCAACTGAAGGCCTAAACTGCCACGAAGTCAAAATGAGAACTGCTTGTGTCGTGTTGCTCACTGTGGTGGTGGCCTTCGTTTCAGCCAAGAAGCGATATGACGGGTAAGCTCAAAGGATTCAATTGAGTGGAGATCGTCAAATCACTCGGCATGAAATTCTGCATCAAATTGATGAACAAGGATTTCGCACAACCGCTATGTTCCGAGCTTTCACTGTGAGTTGTGAGGTATTTGCACAGGGAACACAATTTCAAACTCTGAAAATCTCGCATGACCAAAAATTAAACTGACAGCAACAGGGTTACTGATCCTTCCCCTTTGTAGGTACCAGATTTTGGAAACACATCCACAAAGTCGTGACCACGCAGAAATCCTCATGAATCTGCAAGAACAGTCTTTGGCAAGTTTGCATTTTGTCCCGAATAGAGGCCATTTCTTGAGTTTTGACCAGCTGTGAAGGATTGCGATCTCGCTATTTTCAATTGCAGATTGACATTCACGGCGCAATAAGCCGCAAGGAAGCACCTGCACGTTTCACTGTCTCTCCTGGTGCACTACCACGAGTGAAAGTGGCGCTGCAAACTTCAGGAATGAAGTTCAGTGTTGTGGACAGCAACATCCAAAAGTGAGTGCTCTGTTTCGACTTTTTTTGTCCCAAGCCAGAACGTGGAACAAAAGTTGAGGAAACACATTCCAACGTAGCCTTTGATTCCAATGCCCTGCTCAGCTGGCTGAAAGGAGAAGAGAGACGACTGAATCTCCTTTAGGCTAGCCGGCTAAGCAACGTGACAGGAACCGCCTTCCCCTGCACCCATTGCCTTGATTGAGGAGCACCAACACAGGAGTGCCTTGAGAACATGATGGGAATCGGTGGGGGTCTCTGCCGAACAACACCATCGGAGGTGCCAACCTGCAATGCCACCCCAGTTTTTTTTTACGCCCGTTCACTTGCAAACTGCTTCGCTAACAGTTACCGCAACAAGACCTCACTGTCGAACCTGTCTGGTACATTTCAGAATACTTGATGTCGAAGAACAGAGGTTGGCCAACAAGAAAGCCTTTGACCTTGACGATTTCAACACATTCGAGGAGGTGAGTCAGACATACGGAGACAAAAGATTTTTGAAAAGGAACAATAGGCCGTACTGTACACGTGATCACTGAAGACCCACGTTTACTGTGCGGCGTCTTTGGGCTGTTTGTTGACTTACCAGAATCCCCGTAAGAAGTTCCACGTGTTCAAAGCCTTCAGTCAGGTCCAGGGTTGCAGTTGGTATTCCACATTCTGGAACAATAGAAAACAAAATGGTCAATTGGTTTGTAATAAAGACATTTTTTGGTGTTTTGTCTGCCAACAGATTTATGATCAGCTTGACGTTTGGGCGGAAAGTTGCACAGGAAATGTTCAGTGCAGCAACTACGTCATCGGCACATCCTACGAAGGAAGAGAGATCAGAGCCTTCAGGGTAAGAAGAAGCGGCACTTCAAAGTCAAGTCATGTTGACCATACACAAACTCATTCTTTCTTCACACAGAAACTCAAATAAATGATGTCGCCATTGTAGATTGGAAATGGGAACCCCGTCATTCTCATTGACAATCTCGTTCACGCCAGAGAATGGCTAACTGCCGCAACATCTCTGAAAATTATGGATCTCGTAAGAATACCAAAATTACTTTCTCTACCAGTGCTTCATGACCTTCAATTATGACAGCATGTGAAATTTCCAGCTTTCCAAGTTTCCGGTTGCGACCGATTCAGGGTTTCTTTTGCAGCTCATTTTCAACAACAACAATGACCCGATAGTGAATGAGCTACTTGAATCCTATGACTTTGTTTTCGTCCCCGTTATGAATCCAGATGGATACGTGTACAGTTGGACTGATGTAAGTCACAAAGCAAAATTTAGCAGAAGTACAATGCCTTAATAGGGATGGAGGCAGGGTCAAAGTGCAGAGCGTAAATGTCAGGTGCATGGAGAAAGGAAACTTCCAAAGAGATCCAAAAGTCCACGCCTCAAAATCTTTTTGTGTCTCTACCTTTGTGCACACACAAAGAGAATGACTTCCTTCTCTTCCCTTTCAATTAGCTAGCAAAGACTCATTGTATCAACTGTGAAGTGTTCTTGATCTCTTCATCAGATGAATGATTTTTTCCCCAAACCAGGATCGCTATTGGCGGAAATGTAGAGCTCCAAACGAAGGCTCTCCCTGCAAAGGCGTTGATCTGAACAGAAACTTCGATGTTGAACAATGGGGAAGTACGTATCTACAGCTGCACGGCGTAAAATCAATGAAAGATTATTCAGCTGGGTCAAAGGTCTTTGGACTAGTGGTTGGAAAGTATGGGAACGACGACGCCAGCGCGAGCCCACAAGGACGCACGCTTTGCTTCCTGAAGCAGCACGGCCTGAGCACCAAAAGATTGACAACTGAGAACGAATTCAGTCTCCATGTCGAGCTGGCCTGATGCTTTTTGCCAGAAATAGAAGCTTAACAAGAGAACACTGAATGACATGTTGTTGTCTTAACATTGCACCATTTCAATTCATCCAGGGCAGGGGATCAGCTCCAATCCATGCAGTGACCTCTACTGCGGCCCCTCACCTGCCTCCCAGGTGGAAACACAAGCGCTGCAAAACGAAGGTTTGCGACTGCAGGTGTGCTTGGTCACTTTGACCCAGTTGATCGTATTCTGAACTCTAAAATCTTTCTCATAACCAACAACTTCCCACAGGACGAGTCTGGGATTGTCGCCTGGGTGACTATTCACAGTTATGCGCTGATGTGGATGTTCCCCTGGGGATACACTGAGGACTTCACCTCTTTCACTCCTTGCGTGCGCCCTGATGACTACGATGATTTGGTTCGTGTTGCTAAAATGACAGCTAAAAAACCATCAAACCAAATTGGTCTGTCAAACTATCTATCAACACACGTACAACTGTCACAAATGTTTCCGGACCTCTCATATTTCTCAACAAAAGACCAGTTCTTGTTCGTTTCAGTATTTCGTGGCAGAAGCTGCCCAGCAAGCAATTCTGGAAAGCAGTGGAGTTGAGTGGGACATAGGAACCTCATGTGAAATAATTTGTAAGTTGCAAGAACCTGAAAAAGTTAGGAGGCAAATGCTAAATCATTTCCTGCCCGCTGTTGCCAAAGCACATGGGAAGTAGGGGTGGCGTGGCATTTGTAACGTCCCGAGAGGACGGTGGCGTGGGTAGAGGACCCCTTGAAGGTGTTGTGGACGCAAACACAATTGTGTCCCGGAAGAAAGCAATGGCATAGCCCTGGTCGAGACTTGCAGTTGGCTTGTCTGCGCACTGACTGAAATTTTAATTTTTAGATCCCACAACAGGAGGCACTGACGACTGGGCAAAATCTGAGGCTGGAGTTAAATATGCGTTCACCCCTGAGCTTCGGGGCAGAGACTTTGTCATATCGCCTGACCAAATTCAGGTGAGAACTCTACACATCCAGCAAATGGCCGTCATCTGAATGACATTCCAGTCAACACAGGGGACAGTAGGGTATCTTCATTCCTCTCAGCGGGTTCACCGGATGGACTGTGAAGTTTAGATGGGCCCAAAAAATTCGAATGTGATTCACCTGTCACCGGATGGATCAATGTCGATCAAAAACATAGCAAACATTAAGTTCTTCTCCCGAACGAGGCCCAAAAGACCACCACATAAACTGAAAGCTTTCCATTTTCAGCCATCATTCGAGGAAGTCTGGGCTGCCACGGTTGCAATGATTCGAGCCATTGAAGAAATTTAAGATTGACATTTTGTTGACTTGCAAAATTATCTCAATAAACTCAGAATATGTCAGGCTTTCGCACTCTGCACATTATCCATGAAAACAGTACAACCCCTTCCAGCAACTGAACAAGCAGAGTTCCAAGCATTCCGGAAAACAAAAGCATGCACACCCACCTGTGTGTGATCTTCTACGCACTTTGTCGCTTCTTTACTTCATTCGCCTTGTCAGAGCTGCAAGAGAAAACAGCAGCAACAGAAGAGAACAGAACTAAATCATTTCGTCAAAACACACGGCAATAAATTCATAGAGTGTTAGTGAATTCTTTTTACCTGGACCTGGACCGAGCGAGAAATCTTGCATCACAACCACGGTTATCCCCAAAAATTGCTTCTGCTCAGATGTCTAAGAACAGGGTGCTTTTTTGGACAAAAGTACTCACTCACAGAATCTGTGGACGCTTCACGCATTTTCCACGCGACTCGGTTTCCCCCCCCCCCCACACTCACACAAGCAGAAGAGCTTTGGTGCTGCGGTAGCCGAAAAGACAACCAACAACACGGTCCGGTTTGCTGGCTGTTGTCTTCATATTTTGTTCACAATTTTTCTTTGAAGTGATCCAATTGAATGTGCCACATAAAACTGGCGTCAAGGTCGAAGCAAAAATCTCATTTTATAAAAGTTTGTATTTGTTACAAGCTTCCACCAGCAGTGAAGTGATGCCAGGCTCCTTCGCAGAATGTCCTGCATCCTGAACCAGATGAAAGTCGGCTTCAGGCCACTTCTGCAACAATGGAGGAAACAGGAAGGTTACCAATGCTGGACAATTCAGTGAAGAACCTCAGCTGAGTGTGTGAGACACAAGTAAGTACGCTCTCACCTTGTGTAATTCCCAGGCAGTCGTGGCAGGACACACCATGTCATAACGGCCCTGAACTATGGTGGCTGGAATGTGCCTGATCTTATCCAAATTGCTCAGTAGGTAATCATCCGATGGAAAGAATCCTCCATGCACAAAGTAATGGCTGAAAGAAAAAAAGATATTCAGCTTCACGAAATAAATTCTAAATTCCAAATTGAATCAGTTCCCAGTGCTCATGCACAAATTTGACAGCAGAGTGAGTGACACAAGCTCTGAGAAGAATACCATTCGATCCTGGCAAACTGCAAAGCCCACACATCAGAGTCCACTTTCTTCAACATTTCTGGATCATGGTACAGTCTGGATGTTGCCATCTCCCACCTGGCAAGTTGCAGAAATAGAACAAAGCGGGGATGACATGCAAACAGTTGTCAAAATTATAACCAGTACTGACAAACAAAACCGAACCTGCTCCATCTCTGAGCGCAGAGGGTCTTCTGTTTTTCGTCATCGCCTGTCAATCTCCTGTAATACGCACTCATCAAATTGTGTCTTTCGACCTGAAAAGGAGCAGTTCAACACACATCAAAAAGAACTTGTAAAACAACAAGTCTCTTCTCACACTGTCACAATGCGTTGTTTCCTCGGGTGTCTGTCAGGAACACCAACCTGAGGAATTGGCTCCAGGTAGTCATCCCATACATCAGGGTAAACATGACTGGCACCATCTTGATAATACCACAAAAGTTCACTTCTGAAACATTTCCACAAGTGTTTGTTGGAATGGGGAAAAAGCTGCACAACGCAATGAAACAAAATAGGCCAAACAAACTGAACCAGATAAGCAAAGAAAGTAGTCTCGGAACGCCAAAAGAACTCTTGACCAACTGATGTTCTCGAAGTGTGACCACCCACCGCCTCAGTGTGAATATCCCTCGCAGAACCAAGGCTTTCACTCGATCAGGGTGAGTTATGGCGTAGGCAAGAGACAGCGTGGAGCCCCAGCTTCCGCCAAACACCACCCACTTGTCCACTTTCAAGTGCTCCCGCA
>JAAUYG010187220.1_pt1 | contig 10692 bp, 8 predicted proteins | sample 7278091 | NCBI WGS metagenome assembly JAAUYG01 (sample SAMN14350201, study PRJNA611818) | marine sediment metagenome | isolation source: surface marine sediment (0.6m) | place: French Polynesia: Moorea | collected 2018-08
AGTCAAAGCACCACCCTGACCCCAATACATTCGGCGAATAAGCATGTGTTTACGAAAATACCTGGCCACGGCTATACAATTCTAAATGAAGGTCGAGACGTTCAACGTGTCAAAACAAACAGGTTCTGAGAATTTAAGGTGCAATTTAGTGCGCTAACGTCCACAAGCTAATACCAATATAACAAGGACGTCAACCAGTACAATACCGAAGTTCTGTAAGGGCAGCCTATTCATGTAAACTATGCGCCCATAACAGTCTGCAAAACTCAACCTGGCTTACCAGAGCAATATACGAGCGCGCATACGGCCCCTGGTTTCACTGGACTCCAGACCCGTTTATCATTACGTCACCGTCCTTTTGTGGGTAAGGCAACGGAGTACTTCTCAAAACGTATGATCACCCTTTAGCATCGTCTGAATAACGTACTGTATAAAATACTCTGAGAAGTGCTCGAATTTTACTCATTGAAAGCAGGCCAGTAGATACTAGATGGCCATCGGTTGAACAACTTCCCCAGCACAGTGACAAACAGAGTATGATTGGCTCCGGCTTGCTGTCCGGAACAGCTTCTAATTTGCGGAGATAAGTTACTCAAAACGGCTTTGGTCGCTGCTGCAAGTACAACTACTTCCAAGGCGAGTAGTAATTGTGCTTATAGGACAATGGAAAAAATATACACAAACAAAAACTTCATCACCCTGATTGACCATGTAGGGTGCCTAGGCCTACTATATATTTATATATCAGATCTCTTTATTCATACTCGTAGTACAATTCAAATTCAAGGTAAGGCATTAACTTTGTATGCAATCATATCACTATATGTCTTCGGATATAAACAGAGGCATTCCATAGGTCATACACCGACTCGGGCATTTGTCCGCGATGGGTTTTGAACCAGTTCTAAGAAGATATCTGTCACTCTGCTTGGCGCCTTAACCACTCGGCCACTGTGCAGGGACAAATACTACTTATTCTACTAATACTATTTTGGCAATGTGGGCCTAATTTTAGGGTTCGTCACTTCGTGAACACGATAAGTCTTCTATTCATTGCACAGAACTATTAGTAAGCTGCGCTTCATTTTATGTGGTGCTTTTCACGCTTAAGCCTGATTTTAACCAAAATTTAGTTCAGACCAGTCACCTAGATCAAACCTATTTTAAAAGAAAATCCGAATTCAAATGTAGGCCTATGATTTAAACCGCTTGGAAAAGCCCAGACAACTTTAACCCAGGGACTGATGTGGACCAATTTCTCATCTCTAGTCGAAATCGTAACTTTGAATACAGTCCGCAGGAAAAGTGTACGTAGTTTCAAATTGTATGTTGCGCCAGTTTCCACACTGTGTTGTGCAATGTGAGCCCATATTTCAGGATCCCCTTAATCATGTTAATCGTATAGGCATTTATGAGATGTCGCTTTCAGGGAGTCTACTGTGCAACTGCCTGATAAAAATGGCCCCTTTTTAACGCACGATGATCGATTCGTGTAAGCATTAGCACATAGATGAGATAACCCCCACCTTCATATGGAAGCTCTGGTAGCGTTTCTGCGTCAGGATTATTTTACATGTATGTGTACAATGCTGATGACGGAAATTCAGCATCCAGTGTGTGCGACGCATTATCCGTGTGCAGATAGCTTCAGCATCAAGCTTCTGCGCATTCAAATGACCGGTAGAAATAAGGGAAGAAACCATTACAAAAGTGATGTTCGGGAAATCACTTTATTTCCCGTAGTTGATGGCGCTACAGTTTATAGTTTCATTTTCCGTACTTCAAAGCGGCATTAATAATGCTTTTAGTACTTGTATGAATTGTGTGCGTCGCTCAATCTGAGCATTACTAATCACCAAAGGAACATAACAAAAGGTCCAGGTGCCTTGGTGCCTTGCTTGCCACTGCCAGATATGACCAAGGTGAATTTATTTCTAACAGACATGCAGCTGAGGTGACTAATGCTAATTTTCACATTTGAAGGGCAAAATGGCCTTGGTTATACAAGGACTGAAGTAAATGTACACTCTTTATTGACACTCGTGGCACAACGGTGCACTACACAGAATGACCTTGAAATGCCCTTGAACACTACCAGGTCAAAGGTGCACAATATATGTGTTGCTACATATCTCCAGTTTTTTTCTGTTTTGTTCTACGAATTCGAACAGCTCTTTTTTACTCGAGATACAAAAAGCAACCTTGAATGCACCGAATGACCTCAGACTGTTGGCATTGAACATTTTAACTTTATTAAAAGTATCCTGCAGACACAAATTACATATTCCCAAGCAAATGCTGGTCAGTTAATCAGCGGTTTTAGAGATACGATGTTGCCAAAAATCGGAAATGCACCGATTGACCCAGACTGACCCTCAACACTTAACGGTTAAAAGTACCATGTATACACTAAGTACCTACACCATGCCCAGATTTTGGTCCGTTTCACTCATGGATCACACGCTTTCGGTGTAAATTCGGAAAATTTGGAAATGCACCGAATGACTCCAGATGACCTTGGTCACTTAACAGTCAAAAGTACCCCGTATACACTAAATACTTGACCCTTGAGGCCCATATTTTCATCCGTTTTTCACTACCACCAGCGATTTCAAGATACAGGCAATGACCCTATATGGTCTTTGATACAATGTTGTCGAAAATAGGAAAAAAAATCGAAAATGCACTGAATGACCTCAAAATAACATTGGCTACTAAACAGTCAAGAGTACCCTGTATACACTAAGTACTTGGCCCTGAGGCCCAAATCCCTTTGATGGTCTCCTCGAAAACTGGTTACACGGACGGAGGGACAATGGACGGAAGCCCGTGCCACAGTTCATAAAGCAGAGCTAAAAAAGAGGCCTACGAACCCTGTACTAGCATCTGCCTGATGGTAGTAAGTACCATAACACTTTAAAGAAATGTTCCTTAAATGTTTAAGTACATTCTCCAAGTACAGTGTATCCCGCCATCGATCGCATATCTATAAATCCTGGTAAGGTAGTACATGAAGAAGCCTTATACGGCATTAATGTAAAAATATCCGTTTTAGCTTATGGACAACCGTTTACGAGACAGGCGTGCTATACATAAAGAATATCTGCCCGGAATATCTGTCCTTTATTGCATCATGAACTTCAAAGATCGAGATCATGCAATTGGCCGGAACGTTTGTCCGTTGTGCACCACGGCCAGCTGTTACCATGACAGGCATGTCAAATATGATATGCATCTGAGCTTGGTCCCAAAATTATCTTGAAACACCAAGGCTATTAAAGTGCCCCAAAATTTGCACATACACCATGTTACAGGGGCTTACTCCCAACATTTCATCTTCATCGCTGTATTACCAGTTGTTTCTGAGGTAGGCATGACCCACATGATGTAAGTTTGACCTTGACCCTGAGATGACCTTGTAAGTCATAGTCCTGAAATTAGCCTAAACCGCACATACCGTAACACTATATATGGGTGTAAGCCCCCAAATTTGTTGTTTGCTTTATGACCAGCTGTTTCCATATAGCCATTGCACGAATTATGCGTGTTTGGGTTTGATGTTGATGACCTCGAGAGGCCAAGGTCATAAAAGTGTGATATTACTGGCGGTACATACAGAAGCACTATTGGGGTAAATTTTATCTGTTTCGCTCTGCCATGCTACCATGCTAGCCATTTCTTAGATAACAACGATAAGAACACTACTCCCATGACTTAACACCGACCTCAACCCTAGATGGAGATGACCTTAAACGGTCACGTTAGTTAAAATGTTTGAAGGAGGTAATTGGAGACACCCATGAAGAATGTGAGCCCCAAATTTCATCATTTTCCCCCCACGACTATGTTTTTTACATTGACCGTGAGGTGCCCTCGAACTATGAAAGTGGTGAAAGGGGCTTATTAAATGTAAGGCCACTTTTCACTCTGTTTCACAACTTGATCATGTGCGAGATAATTGCACTTACATATTTCCCATTCGGTGATAAATATATATAAAATATATACTAACTTTGCTTAAATTTAAAATCCCCCCGCCCCGCCTCATGAGGAACAAAAACGTTCATAGGTGTCACAATGAGGAGCCTGTAAAAGGGTTTGGCTGCAAAAAAATTGGCATGAGTAGTGTTTTGAAAACAGTTGCATTCTGGATTTCGCAAGTGTACTTACCGTGAACAACTCAAGGCCAAAATCGCGTCATATACATCTACTTGTGTCCATGCGCCCAAGATTTCAGTTTGCTTTTCTATACGATGAGCTTTTTTCCGCATAATTGCAGTATTTTATTTCGTATTGAAGAGAATGCATAATTTAATGTTCAAAATTTCAATAACTTTACGGCCTAAAGTTAAAAAATCCCCGCTTATTTCTACAACTAGTACCATGTTGAACCTGTCAAAAGGTTTGGCTGCAAAACGCAAAATTTGGAGAAGTGGGGTTTTGAAATTTACGCCTCCATATTTTTCCACATTAAAGAAAAAATTGGAAAAAGAAACAAATTGAAAATGAAAATGTCAAAAACTCCCCCACGCATTTGAAAAGGACTACCACAAGCTGATTTTGACGAAAATGTTGGTAATAATAACTGTAAGAGTAGGGTTTTGATATCAGCAGTTCCGTTAATGAAGAAATCACAAAACAAGAGACCCATAGGCCGTGTCGCTCTTCTTGATCACTTGCCAAATACATGTAGGACCAAGTTGGGCTTAACAGTCATGTAGCCGATTAAAATTTCAAAAAGCCAACAAGTACTAGTAACTTTTTGAGGACTGTCACAGGGAATAATTAGAAAAAGTTTGGTTGAAAAAGAATCATAACTGTGGGAGGAGTAGCGTTTTTGAAATTTTTACTCCCATAGGGTCCTGTGTTAACGAAAATGAAAAAAAGTCATTAAAATTTAAAAACCCACAAGTTTGTAAAACGGGAAAAAGGGTCAGCTGATTTGGTAGATAGCTATCTTTCCACAACATTTGGCTTTAATTCGCTTTCATGATTTCTGAGAAAACGTGCTTTACGGACTGACGACGATGACGACGGACGACAAGGGAGGATGGACGCCGCCGCCACTGCATTACCTCTGCTGACACAGTTAAGCAGAGCTAATAAAGATAGAAAATGAAAACTTTCAACTCCTGCAACCATTTTAGCTGTGCATTTTTAGCTGTGCTTTGTGCTACTGCACAGCAAAGCTACTGTCGTCGCGCGGTCGTCCGTAGGCATCGTTTTCTCAGATACCACTGAATTAACGCCAAATTTTGGTGACAGGTACCTATCCACATATCGTCAGACCAAACTTTTAACATTTTTTACGATTTTTTTCGTTGTCGTTAACATGGGACCATATGAGAGAAAAAAATTCAAACGACGTCTCCTCTGAAAGTATACATCAGATTCCTTCCCAAAAATCATGCATATTTCAAGGGGTGGGGTGGGGGTGGGGGGTGGGGGCGTCTCTACCAAAGTTTGTGAAATTTCAAATTTTGGATTTTTGACGATTTGTTTTCCTTTTCGTTAACATGGGACCATATGGGAATAAAAGTTTCAAACGACATCTCCTCTGAAAGTATGCACCAAATTTGCTCCCCAATTCATGTATACTCCTGGGGGAGGGTCTCTACCAAACTTGCTAAAAGAATTGTGAATTTGAAATTTTGATTTTTTATCATTTTTTTGACCGTTTAAGGTGGTAGCAAATGGGGAATTATAAAATGATCGATATCTTGAAAACGGTTGGTCGTAGAGCAGAACCGAGTGAAATTTGGGACTTGGGGACAGTAGTAAGACATATGTGGTGTACCTATGACCTTGTAGTGTTCAAGGTCATTTTGGGGTCATTCGGTGCACTTGTCGCAAAATGGCCGTAACTCGAAAAAGGGTCATAGAGCGAAACGGAGTGAAATTTGAGACTCGGGGAAAGTTGTTATACATATATAGGGTAATTTGACCTTATAGAGTTCAAGGTCAATTTGGGGCCATTCGGTGCATTTGTCTCAAAAAGGCATGTATTTCAAAAACGGCTCATCGTAGAACGAAATGGAGTGAAATTTGGAACTCGTGCCTACTAGTAACATGTATGGGGCACATATGACCTTGTATTGTTCAAGGTCATTTGGGGCTCATTCGGTGCACTTGTCTCAAAATGGCCTTATCTCGAAAACGGCTGGTCGTGGAGCAAAACGGAGTGAATTTTTGGGAATCAGGGATACTTGTTACACATATATTGGGTAATTGACTTTGTAGGGTTCAAGGTCAATTTGGGGTCATTCGGTGCACTTGTCTCCAAATGGCCTGTATCTCGATATCGGCTGGTCGTACAGCGAAATGGAGTGAAATTTGGAGCTCGTGGACAATAGGTATATGGGGTACCTTTGACCCTGTAGGGTTCAAGGTAATTTCGGGGTCATTCGGTGCAATTGTCTCAAAATGGCTTGTATCTCAAAAACGGTTGGTCGTAGAGCGAAACAGTGAAATTTGAGCCTCGGGGACAGTACTTTTACATATATGGGGTACATTTGACCTTATAGGGTTCAAGGTCATTTTTGAGTCATTCGGTGCACTTGTCTCAAATTCCCTATATCTAAAAAACGGATGACCGTAGAGCGATACGAACGGAAATTTGGTACCTTTGAGCTTGTTGTGCTTAAAGTAATTTTGGGGTCATTCGGTACACTTTGTCAAAATGGCCTGTAACTCGAAAATGGAGTCTTACGGCAAACGGGGTGACATTTGAAACTTGTGGATACTGGTAACACATATATGGGATAAATTTGACCTTGTAGGGTTTAAGGTCATTTTGGGGTCATTTGGTGCACTTTTTCTCAAAATGGTCTGTAACTTAACAACAGCTGGTCTTAGAGCAAAACGGGTGAAAGTTGAGGACTCGTGGATACTAGTGACACATATATGGGGTACACTTGACCTTGTAGGGCTTAAGGTCATTTTGGGGATAATTCAGTGCACTTGTCTTAGAATGGCCTGTAACTCATAAACGGCTGGTCATAGACTGAAACGGGTGAAATTTTTTTAACTCTGGGACACTAGTAATACATATATGGGTCAGCATAGTTTACATTTACTGCATTTCTTGCCTAACCAAGGGTATTTTGGCCTCCAAATGTCAAAATTAGGATTAGTCACTACATAGCTATAGTAGCTACATGGCTGTTAGGCATAAATCCAACTTGCTCCAATCTGGCAAGTGACCAAGCAGATCCTCAAGGCCGCTGGACCTCTTGTATAGGAACTACAATAAGGAGCAAATGAACAAACGGTAGTTTCAAAACCTCAATACACGCAGAAGACAGCTTTTTGCAGCGTTCACCCCGATAGGGTCCACTAAAATGTTAACGAAAAACGAGAATAAAACCGCTAATAATTTTGAAACTAAATGGTCTGGAGATCTGTGGATAGGCAATTTTCCCCTAAATTTAGTGTTAATCTATATGATGGGTTTCAGGGTTGGTCCATTTAACAGACAGACGGACTAATGACTGCGTGCGAGTAGAGCTAAATTAAATAAAGAAAACAAAGAACGAAAAAAAAAAAAAAGCCGTTTATACTTGCACGACCATAGCTGACAAAATCTGAACAAGTTTTAAAACCTGTCCGAACCGTCTCATTACATCGAAAATCCTCGTTTTCTTGCACGCGTTTTCTTGCCTGGCATCCGATTTATATAACACACATTATGCCAGGCTATGCCATTCCATAACATTCCATTGCAAAGCGGAAGTCAAACATCTATCGAATGGTACAGCAGACAAATGCCCCCGGTTTATAATAGGTTCCGGCCAGCCGTAAAAACATATTTACGATATCCAACTTTATACGTCTTGAACTCCTTTCGAAAAGTATGGTACAGGTGAACTAGAGAAACTGGGGCTACATAGTATCTCACTGCTTCCAGACGAAAAAAACTCAAGCACTCTGGTGGTCCTCCGGTGCCGGGTCGTCCACAAACCTGACAGACAACATGGCGAGCGAAACTTAGGGATGTGGAAACTCTATCCAACCTGTCTATTTGGTTCCACTTCTGATCATGTCAGCCGCCTTCTCAGCAATCATTATGGTTGGAGCGTTAGTGTTTCCTGATGTAATCATTGGCATTACTGAGGCATCCACCACCCTCAGTCCTTCCAATCCCCTCACCATCAACTGAGGGTCGACAACAGCAGACTGGTCATCACTGGCACCCATCTTACATGTGGAAGTCGGATGGAAAATTGTGCTAGCCATGTGCCTAATAAAGCATCTCCAGTACTCATCGCTGTCGTAGGCTACATGGGTACAGTTCGGGTGCACGGCTTTTCTCATCGTCGCCTGAACTGCCTGGAGAGCACTGGTGGACACCAGCTTCTGTGACAAACGTATTCCTTCCACAATTGTTTTCATGTCGTCTTCATGGGCCAGATAATTCGCCTGGATCTCCGGACTTTCAAACGGATTGCTCGAGCTCAGACGAATAGATCCTTTGGATTTGGGGTGGAGCAATATGGATTCAAAGAAAAACCCATCCTTCCCTGAGCTATTCCCGTACACACTACTGAATGGTCCAGGACGGATATGTAACAGGCGTTGACTGCCGTCATATCGCTCTTTACTCTCCCCAACCAGGTACGGAACGAGTATGAGCTGGAGATTAGCGAACTTGTCTGTACTAGGCTGGTGTTGCACTAGGTGAAAGGACTGGACAGCAAGGAAACACCCGGCAGCGTTTAATCCGGTCCCGAACAACTTGTACTTAAAACCCTCCGACGGTGACTGGACGTACTTCAGTCTTACAGTCTCAGTACCTTTCGTTACGAACTCTGGAGCCCACACCATGAGATGATCCTGGAGATTCTCTCCAACCGGAAGATCAGCTACCACGGGAATCCCAAACGACTCGAGATGCTCCCTGGGGCCAACGCCTGAGAGCAGAAGGATATGTGGCGACCCCACGGCCCCTGCTGATAGGATCACCTCCAGACGGGCTCGAACTCTACTTTTGATGTTATTCCTGACATACTCTACACCCACAGCGCGCTTTCCGTCAAACAAGACTTTAGTGACGTGGGTCACTGTAGCAATGTGCAGATTTTGACGATATTGTGCTGGTCTCAGAAAGGCCGTGGCTGTGCTGTGACGAACCCCGTCTCGGCCGACCGTCAGCTGCGTGCGCATAAATGTCGATTCCTGCCGACGTCCGTTCACGTCCCCTACCCCAAAGCCAAGTTCTTCGGCAGCTTTTAAATAAATGGAGTCGAGTTCCGAGGAGTTAGCGTCGGACACTTGTAGGTATCCATCGGTGCCATGATACTCCTGAGCAGCAAAAACTGCGTTATTATTCAGTTCCGATTTCTTGAAGTATGGAAGCACATCTTTGTAGGCCCAACCCTTTGCTCCCATGTCGTCCCACCGGTTGAAGTCATGCGGACTCCCTCGCGTATACACCATGCAATTCAGGGAGCTAGATCCCCCCAGAACTTTGCCACGTGGCCACAGACATTGGTTGTCCTTCATCGAGAGGCACGCGTGTCTCTGGGGCGCTGTCTTGTACATCCAGTCCACTTCCGGATTGCCCCAGAGATTGGGCGCATGCGCAGGGACGTGTGCATTCGAAAACCCAGCATCATCAGGACCGGCCTCCAACAGTACAATCGATTTGTGTTCGTTCTCGGAAAGCCTGTTGGCCAAAACGCACCCAGCGGAGCCAGCACCGACTATTATATAATCATATTCCTTGTCCAAAAGCTCCTGAATTTTAGTGGGTAGAGGATTGGCTGTAGGTCCTTGATACCACACGTGTACGACATATGCTACCAGAGCCACAAGTATCATGCATTTTCCTGCCATATCAAAGTCGCCTGAAGCGGGATTCTTCTTGTTATTTGACACGTTACACACAGTATAGCTTGCCCTTGATTGCTCAGTATGCTTCGCTCGCTTGGTAGCGCGTTATTACCGCAGCGGTGTGCTCGTGCATGCCTTGGCAGGCGGGTTCAGGAGCTGTAACATAAATTACATCCTCAACTGACGGTCCAAAGAGCAAGTCCTGCACCGAACATCTATGCTTATATTTGGTACAAGATATCGAAAACGTCATTTGCTTGACATAATCAACAGACAAAAGAGCATATGCCGCTCCGTGCATGGGTGCTTGGATCTCTTAATTAAGTGTGACATATACTGATATACATAAACATGTTGATATACATACGAAAATGTCAAAAATTTAAATTAGACCCAATCGCTCGTGCCGTGGTGACAAGGGCGTCCCACTTTTTGGGAATGCACTCGTCGTCTGTGACGCTCGTCTTGCAGAAACCGTGAAGCGAACCAATGTCAAATTTGACGAGGGGAAATTAGTTATCGGCCCATCTCAAGACCATTTTTAAAATTATTTTTGAAAATTTTGATATGTTGGAGTTTTAACATTTTTTGTTCTCGTTTTGTTAACATTACACTCTATGGGAGAAAAAAATCAAAGCGCTTCCCAATTACTACATACTTCTGTCAGTGATTTTTCCCTCAATGCAACTCACAAAAGATTTTTTTTTTTTTTTTTTTTTGGGGGGGGGGGGTGGAAGTTTCTCGAATTTAACTTTTTAAAGTTTTCATTCGGTACACTTTTTGAATATTACGGAAGCATAGAGGCGTCATAGAGAAAATATATATATCGTGAAATTTTGCGTTACATCTCGTTATTTCGCG
>JAAUYG010102073.1_pt1 | contig 10691 bp, 5 predicted proteins | sample 7278091 | NCBI WGS metagenome assembly JAAUYG01 (sample SAMN14350201, study PRJNA611818) | marine sediment metagenome | isolation source: surface marine sediment (0.6m) | place: French Polynesia: Moorea | collected 2018-08
CCTGTCCTGCCTTCCCATGATCCTTCAGTCAATTAATAGTCAACATCTTACATTTTAGACAACTTGGCAGTCGAGTGTGAGGTTTTCCTACGATAGCTGGTCATTTATTTTCTGTTGCCCAAGTTCCAGGCATCTAGCCAAACCATTTAGTTATTTTGGGAATACCTTGGTCATAAACATAAGTAGATTATTATTTTGTTGTCTGTCTGCTACTTCCAGACAGGCAGAAATGAGCAGAAGAGACGGCAAGAAAAAAAGCAAATACCGTGTATGTCCTAATAGAAGCGCAGTGCGCGAGTGCAAGGTCTTGGGTGCGCATCTAATGTAATCCGGTACCTACAATACACATATATATACGGTAAACAGGAACCGCGTGGACCTTGGTTTACAAGGAAGTGGTGATTTGCACATGTGCTGCAGCCAAACAGACCAGAATATCGCTCGAATGGTAGTGTTTTTGGACGATCTATATGTTTTATCAGGCATTTGGTGTGAATTTGATGTGATGGGTTTTCTGCTGCAGGGGCGTGCACGTCTATTAGGGCATGCGCTTGTATAAGGACATATTCGGTACCACTAGGAAATGTGAAAAGGGAAAGTTTATATGAGGAAAATACCTGATGAAAAAGTTAAAGAAGCAAAGGTTACATGTACATGTTCTATCATAACGTCAATGTCAGTGGGGATATTTTAAATCCCTTGGTGGCAAAATTTTCCAAAGATAACCAAAAGAAGCAAAAAGGTCCCCTTATGATTGGCTGAGTTTTCGTTTGCCGCAATGTGATTGGCTAAAAGGTAGTCATATGACCAAGGGTAGTTTGGCTTCTGAATGAAACCGACTGTTCATGTTGCAAATTTATGGTGCCAAATACTCCTTATTTTTGAACAAAATATTTTATTTTTAGCTGCTAGCTTGCCCTATTAGAGGAGGGAATCTCAAAATCTACACGAAATTATGAGGGGGCCAGTATTGCCGATTTCCTGAGTTGAGCTTCCTGTGGTTTGGCACTTTGCAATTTGCGTAACAGTACTATGTAGTGCCAGAAAATCGTTTGCTCTACTATTACGAATGCATTTGTATTGTTGTATTTCTGTTGTAAAAAAGTCCACCTCTCTAATGTGGCCACAATTTCTTGCAAATATCGTAGTCTGTGTAATACGGGTTCAAGTAAAATTTCCAAACTTCACTATACTAGTTTTACTCAGTTAAAAAACAATTCTCCTGCGGTTAAAAAAATCTCTAAAGTCACTATAGGCAAGTCCCTTTTAAGTTCACAGATGATAAAATTAATATCAAAGGGGGTCCATGAGCAGGGGTCGAAATAGTGGTAGCCCGGTAGCTCGTGGCTACCAGATTTTATGGTGGGCTACCAGGAAGGAGACCTCATTTCGCCCGCTGAGCTACCAGGACTTGGTGGCTGTATAGTTGGGAAAATCAGCAGTCAGCTGTTCGCATCTGCAGTGATCACTGATTGCCCTGCAGTGCCAGTCTGTGCTGAATTGACATACATTACAGATTGCGGCTTTAATTTGGGTGTTTCATCAGAAATTTTGTAAAAAATGTTTTGACAAGTAAAGACAGTTTAATTGCAGATTAGTAGCTTCGCCTGTTACTTCAACTGAAGCCATTTTGACTGCTGAGTATGGCTTTGCCTGTTTAGCCAAGTGTTCTTTTTATACCCACCTACTCTAAGGTGTCAGACTTTTAATTGACTTTACAACCAACACTCAGTGATGACCCCTGTGCAAACTACGACTATTGATAATTATTGAAAGTGGGGCTTGAGGAATGAATAAGAAGCTTACGGTAATTCCAACCACTAATCAGGAGCAATGTCTTGTATATTCACAGGGAAAATAATTTGGGATAACCTAATTTGCCAATAATGAGCCAGTTGGTACTACTAGCCTGTAGGGATAGGTAATCTGTAGACAAGTCTGTATAGAAAACAAGTAATTATTTGGATAGCACTGTTGTAAGGCCATACACATATTACTATTTTGATAACATTTTATTCTATATTGCGCATTGGAACCATAGGAATTTGCCCATAAGTTTTGACTAATAGGAACTTTACAAAATATCTTTGGAGACACATGCGGGTGTGCATTGTTCATTGCTCTATTTCTACTACTACTGGTCAGTAGTCATGAATCCTGGACAATGATCAATAAGTACAAAACAAGAATTGTAATGCGTTCATTCGTTCTAAGTAAAAAATTATGGAATGAGTAAAATTGTTTTTTTTTTTTTTACAAAAAAAAATGTTACTGGGGTTCAATAATGGAAAAGGGCAGTCAAATACTTACTTGGTCTCTAAAACATTTATGTTTTAGTTGCAAAGTGCTGCTGTTTTGATAATGGGTTATCTAATACTAGTATTGCACGGGCTACAAACATTTTTCACCAGGCTACCATATGCTTCAGCCGTATTTCTACCCCTGTCCATGAGTATTATTACCTTCACTGATCCACCCTTACAATGATATCATTATAAATGTTAACAAATAAATAAAAAGAAAGCTCTTTAGAGAAAAAGATTCAACAGGTTGGTATGTGCAAAAAAAAAAGCATTGAAGGTTCTCTGCTCTGGCTGTAGACCTGCTCACATTCCCAGCTCACATTCCACTTTATCATGTGATTTGCATAAAATTAATACTCCTGGGTGAAATGATGGTGCAGTCCAAACATAGAGAAGTAGTAGAACTGAGTAAATATGCACATTTAATATCTTTGTGAACAAAACTTTCATAATAGGTAAATGTACATGTATGCAGTTCTACACAGCTGGACACCACTGGGCGGTCACACCATACAATGCCTCTTACTATTGATTGGCAGGGTGAGGGGGATATCATTCCTACAGAAATTAATAATCACCTTGTCTGACAGTCACTTGCTGCTCAGGCACAGCTGGAAGGATTTTACCCCTTGAGGTTTTCAGCTTGGTTGCTCCACACAGGCCAGCAGGTTTGGCGGCATTCAGAAACAACCACTGCTTGGTTATATTCCATTAGCTCGACCAATGAGTACTGACTTGTGAGGGCCCGGGGATGAGCATAGGTATATTATTGCAGTCTTCGGGTGCTGTTTGATTCCACGTGCTTTCACTGTGTTGGCGGTGTGCTACACAACTATCCTCCTCTGCCAAGCCTGTTGGATTGAGTCTGCTATTCAGGGATTGACCCAGTACCTTTCCATAAGGTTTGACCACATGAGGTCATTATGTTCAAGACTTCCAAGACAACACGACCCATAAAGGCAAAAACGTGGATAGTTAGGTATACCTGACTAGTGACCAGCAGGTGAGTGGGTAAATTGTGTACAGGCTCAGACATTATTGTTTGATTAGTCATCTCCCTCTGAATTCAATAAAACATGTGGCACATGATTGCACGGGGGATCAATATTGGCATAGATAGCTGCTTGCAGGCTAACCGGCTTACCGGTATCTGAGGCATTAAGCTAAAGAAGAAATATCAAGTTATTTCACAAGAAGATGTGTGTATGATAAAATTGTTCTTAAACATGGTACTTTATAAAATCGCATGTAAAAATGGAATCCTAATCTAGTACTTTATTCAATCAAATTTAGTTGCACAAAGTTGGGAATTTTAAATAATTTTTAGCCTCCACTGAAAACGTATATGACTTAGGAATCTACATGTACAGTATTTATAAGATAATACAGTTGAGGAAAGTATTCAATTGAACTGGGTAGTCCAATTGGACTACTGTAGTCAAATTACGCTACGTTTTGCACCGCAAAAGGCATACAAAAGGCAGGAATTGTAAAATCACACAAAACTAATGATCCCGCGTATCTAAATGCAGCGTTCAATGGGGTGTTGAATTGTTGATGTTTGGAAGGTACGATGTTGCTGCATTTTTTGCGCCAGATCCAGTTTTGATTGCCTTTTTCCATTTTTTTTAGGGTCATTTGAATCCTTACCCAGTTCAGAGTGTTCTTATACCTAACACATACCCGTTACATTAGAACAACACTGTGTATAGTGAATTTACTCTCCGTGACATCTTACTTTGATACGTCTGTCAAAAATGGCGGCTTAGGTATTGGCCCTGCAATCCCAAATCTTTCACAGCAGACGATTTATCAGAAATAACATCCCAAACTATGGTCCGCTGGACGTTACATATATTGTACACCAAAGGCGGATCCTATACCATATATTAGCAGGTGCGAGTACAAATATTCTTGGCGATTAGGCATAGTTAGTTACCACTTCACGTTTTCTTACACCGATTGTGTTCCCGCTTTTAAACTACCTCCATCACAGTAAAATACATACAGATAAGAGATAAGATTATCTTCTCCAAAATTAAGAAGGTAAATTCGAGTTTTCCCATTTTAAATTATTTCAGGCAGGCGTCATTAAGTTGCAAATAATAATATCAATAGCACTGAATGTTGATAATACTTGATATGTTACAGAATTTTAACTTCGTCAACATTAATCCTCTATTCCAGAGTTCTCACTCATGTGCATGGTAACCATGATAAAATGGTAAACATTATCACGTTAATTTGGACATCAGCAGCCCTTAAAACACACGTTCAGGGAAGTGGACGTCTTTTTTAACCACTTACCATGGAACAAGTAGAATCTTACTGTTGGTAGAGTGTTTACATCTGTTGCACAACAATCATGTTTTCGAATGTCGGTTCCTTATTTTGGAATTCGGTTAAATGCCAAGTAAACAGCTGAACAGAGAATAGTGATTGAATTACAAACTTCGTTAATTTTGGTGCTTTCAACATCAGGTTTAATTGGAATAAAACTATCACTGTACAGGAGAATCTTGACTTAGAGAAGTTGGAAGTTACGTCAGCTGGACAGTGGGGCTAAATCAACAATCCCTATTGCGCCGTGCACGAACTGAATCTGGAGGCTTGAAATAAAGTCATATAGTGTAACATTTATCCACCCACATTAGTAAATTTTTTCTTGTATTAGATACAGATGTTTCATAGCATAATGATACTAAGGGACAATACTTTTAGCTGTACTTGTGTACCTGTGCCTATAATCAATTATGTAACCTATCCAGTTGATTGCATCACTTGTCAGTTAAATTCAAATAAAGGTTGCAGAATCTGTACTTCTCTGCCACTTACAGAAATACTCAGAATCAGCCAGGAGTAGGTAATTAACACCTGGGTGTCTAGTATGGACTCACAAATGTGAGCCAGTTCAGCTAGCCATATATGTTCCTACAATGCATGTTAATTACAGCCAGCCTTTGTGTAGGCTTAGAGTTGTGTAGTACTTTATTACCCTCTAAACCTGATCTTGCAAGCTCAGTTCCTTGAGTCCTGTAACCAAAGTGGGAGCTTGCAGCATGCTCCTGGGGATTTTATGAGGGGTCTGGCGATAAAATGGAAATTTTTAGCTCCCAGCTTTGAACTATCTCTTTTTGCCTTCCCCAGCCTGGTGTTGTCTAGTCTGACATCCAAGCATATATTCACAGGTCTTGTACAAAGGAAATAGTTACGTCCTTGACCTTGATAATGAGAACATTGGGTAGACTACCCTACAGCACCTATACCTGTAGACCCCCAACTGAAGAACGATATCAACATCTGCACTTTTTCCCTGTCGGACACCTGTAGAGTCATTGCTCATTCTCAAGGCCAACTTCCTGCTTGCTGTATCCCTTCTTGCACTGAACCCTCTGTCTCCCATCATGGGGGTGGGATGGTTCCTGCTCTTCACCCACCACTTGGACCGGGGGGGGGGGGGGGGGCCGGGGCGCGCCGCGCGCCCCCCCCCCCCCACCCACAACACACACACACACACACACACACACACACACACACACACACATGTACTCCCCTCTCTCGTAGACTGGCTGAGACAGACTGACCACTTTAATTTCTTTTTAATGGCTGGCCCCTTTGTCAACTTTGTATTTTTTTCCATGATTGTGGATGTTCTTCAGATTGGCATGTTTGGGGCATTTGATTTGGTTCAGCTTGAGGAATTACATATCTTGTATGGTTTTAAGCCAAGTACATGACTACGTGTATGTACCAATGCATTCCGGTTGTGGATCACAGGGTGGCATTGAGCAGATTTAGGTGTGACTGTATTAGTCTGTAAGTGGATGGGGAATTGTGTTTATTTTTCAGAACACCTTTTTAAATGGGCTGTTTAATATGGAGGAGTCAATATTTTCAACATCTTAAAATAACTTAAATATACTGCATACTGAACAACTGTATTGTTTTATGCCTGTATGGTGAATGAACATGAACCCTACCCGGTTTTGATGCAAGTCCAAGCAAACATACTTGGAAAGAATTCAAAAATGTGAATGACTTGCTATGTCATCTATTCAATGCTTACTCCCCCACACTTTAAGGTTAAACAGGGTGTCTTCTTCTATTAGGAGGTATGACCCAGTTACTGGTACTACAAGTAGTTGGCTACCTGCCATCTACAAATGCACTTTTTGTCAAGGTAGACATTTCTGTTCCTGATTGGCGGGAGTGTGTATATTATTTGGGAGAATCGCGGACTGACCTAACCTGGCTAACTTGAACTAATTGGCTTTATCCAATTCTTCAAACTATAGTAAATTTTAATGAAACCCATGTAAGTATGTTCACAGCTTTAATTTTGTGAGTGGGCAGGGGTTTTAGTTGTTCCAGTGGTCCTTCTTGGTTTGCACTACTTTCACTTTGTAGTGATGGGAATAGACCTAATATTTTGAAATAATTATTGGGGATTTATGGTCAACCATTATTGACGTCATATTGATATGTCTGGGACATCTGGTTAGTTTCCCAATCTCTCCCAGAGAGCCGCAAATTATAATATCGCCATGTTAACCCTGCACATGCATCGGACATCTCAGTGATTGATACTTCGTAACTCCATCAATATTCAAACCTATATGCAGTACTGTCCAGGTTTTTGTTACTGGATAAAGCCTACAAGGATAATAGCCAGACAAAATACTTAAAAAAAACCCTTTATAATCGTCAACATCCTCCACAACATATATCTTAATACCGGAATGTACAGCAAATCAACAAATCTTCCTTGTTTAGTTGCCTTTCAGCGAAATTTTTTTTTTTTTTTACGTTAGTTTTCGCTCTGCACATTTTTTTTCTGACTATTTGATGAAAAAAAGAAACATTTCTTTAAGTATATGTTGGTTTTATTTGCATTAAATCATCACATAGGAATGTCCAATCGATTATCGAAAAGATCTTGCCATCCGAGTGATTAACTGATATTTTTATCGATTGGCGCATCACTATCACTTTTGTATGTATGTGTGTGTGACTGTGTCTGAACAAAATACCTGAAAAACTATATAACCAAATAATTTCAGTATTAGTATTCCCTCTAGTCAGTGGAGTGGAGTGCTACAAATGTTGAAGCCCAATGACCATTGTGGTAAGCAAGGAAAAAAAACGCTAAACCATGGAAGACAGACAAGTGGTTACTGTTGTACATTTATAATAGGGATTCATGTGGAGACACAATGGAACATTAATATTGACATTGGGTAACATCTAAGACAAATCCAAGGTTGCTGGTATTGCGCCCAAATACATGGATACCTGAGAAAAGGGTGACATTGGGGCATGTGGCGCTACTGAACAGTAATCATAACAGGAAGTCATATACACATATGGAGAAGACAACCATAGTATTGGATTTTACATTAATGAACAGATTAAGAGACCTTGAAAGGTCACTCATGGTGATTTGACCCTTTTCCATTCTTCATTCCAGTGTTACAAGTTTAATGATAATTTCCCACTGGGGTAAGCAGTCTTTCTTGTTCTTAATGCAGTTTTGTTGTTTGTAATTTCAGAAAGGCCATCGGCTGGGCTCTCTTATCATTGCTGGGTTGCTGTTGAGGGAAGTTTTCCATCAAGTTGTATCACAAGCCAAGTCTTCAGAGTTCCATATATACACGCTATATGTGTTGAGCTTTGGACAGGCTGGAAACAACTGTTCTCATTCTGAGAAGATTTTTTTGCACTTTTATTGTAAGTTTGAACTAGTTTGGAGCCTGGGCGATTTGGGTTCAACAAAAGGAGCTATTTCTGTACTTCACTGGAGGACAATAGTAAACGTGGCTGTTGTACATTGAAGCTCCATGGTATCTCAGCTGCTTTGTAGCTTGCTGGAAAAAGAGCGCGCCCTACTCCACCACGGCCTGCGGACACTCTTCCTGAGCATACCCGTACCGGATCCTTACCTGGAGCAGAAGTTGACCAAAAAGCGTGGGTTTTCCTGACCCAGCTGTGAACATCCCATGAATTGAGTTACTGTTGATTGCATATATTATTACCAGATTAAATTCAAGTATTTCAGCATCAGCTTGAGTTGTTGCAGCTGCATTTAAACTGTGAAACTTGTAACTGTTGCGTTTATGATTTGACTGCTTCCTGCAAATAGACCTCAACGTTGAAACACTTCTTGAAAGGGAGTATTTGCAAAGGTCATTCTACATAAATAAGCAAAATGCCAGGATTTCTGACGAGGGTCGGAGATTGGTGCCACAGCCAGTTTAGCTGCAAAGCCAAGCATGATGAGGACAAGAACGGCAACCCAGCCTCGGAATCTCTGGATGAGAAAAAGGAACTGGAGAAAGACGAGAAAGATGTGGAAGAAGGAGAGATTCCTGGACGGGTCCAGTGGGCATCTCCGACAGAGTTCCTCCTTACTTGTATAGGATACAGCGTGGGGCTAGGCAACGTGTGGCGATTCCCATATCTCTGCTACAAGAGTGGTGGAGGTAAAGTACAAAATTAAGTTTCAAAATAGACAACATACTCTTGAAAAGGAGTAATTTGTGTAATTTCTGTATGTATTTCATGTGAACTGTTTGCGAATAATGTACAAAACACATTGTATGTTTCCAAAATTTAAGAAAAAAAAATTGTGAATCCTCCCAATTTTGTAAGACAGTATGTTTGGAGTGTGACAGGGTAGGCTGGGTATACAGGGTATATTTTTTCAGTGACTTTGCAACATCGAATGATGCAGTACTAAATCAATTTAATTTTGAATGAAAAAGTATCCTGGAAATTGGCTTGATAAGTTTAAACACCACTATAAATGGTTGATTACCTTAGTTACTGCAGACGTACTGCAGATGATAAATGCACTATTATACATGTATAAAAGTTTGGTGCTATGTTGGTAATTCATTGCTCGCAGTCTTAATAACGGTATGTTGAAAATTCTATTTTCCAGGCGCTTTTCTCATTCCATACGTCATCATGATAGTCATCATAGGCATGCCTCTTCTCTTCATGGAATATTCATTTGGACAGTACTTTGGAATAGGCAGTCTGTCAATATTCAAGAAGGTGTGCCCACTGTTTCAAGGTGGGTACTTGTGTGTAAGAACAGAGTATGTCTCTTTGAGTATGTCTATCCAAGATGTGGTGGGTATATAAACCACTGCCGGTATTTATTGTGCTTAGAGAAATCTACTGGTCAAATTTAATGCAAACAGGACAAAAAAATCAAAATAGATGGTATTAATACTGAAGGAAAAAGGATGGAACTATTTGCCCATCTGGAATGACTTGGCGTCACTACTAAAAGGTAAGGAAAGGGTATTTGTACACCACCACCATTTGTTGCCTTTATTGGGCGTTTCATTTACAATTGATATCCATTCAATACATATCGATATGCAGCTGCATTTTACCGCCATAATTGTGCTGATTGATTCATGGGAAAATGTGGGGAAAACCATAATTTTGGTTGAGTCCAATCTAATTGCTGTGTTCTGCTTTTTTACTACATCTTTATTTCACATGGATGACTGATTCTTTTCATTTAAAATGTCAAGAGTGTAGCCACTGTAGCTTTGACACAAAAAGGTAGAACTAAAGTCTGAACTAAAAAATGTTTGCTTAACTTATAAACAAGTACAAGCTGTATAGCGTCAGTGTAAGGAACAAAATTAATTTATATTTGAAAGGGTAAAAGTGTTTGGTGGACTACTTGTCCATTAGAGAAAAATACAAATCTAAACTAAAATAATGTGATTTGCATGTAGATTGCACAACACAACTGCCACAAAACAGCTTTCCCGTTAGTGTGTGTCTCGAATAAGTGGTTATACATGTATGTGGTACCCGGTACTTAAAATTGCCACGCATCTTCAACAACATTCTTAAAAGTGCACGTATTCAGCTGATAATTTGCATTCTGTTTTTAAACCCCGCCCATGCTTTGCATGACGGGGTTTCTTACTTTCACTTTGTGTGTCCGTGTGTGTGTCTGTCTGTTTGAATGTCTCAAAAAATTTTAAACCGATCAACTTCATTTGTAGAGGTCTTCCCTCTGAGACAAGGAGGAAACCATTCGATTTTGAAAAAAAATCGCCCCGGGGTAAGTGTGGGCCTGGGTGGGTCGAAATTTGGCCCTAATGGTAAGAGGAGAAAAAGGCGAAAGAGGAGAAGAGGAGTGGCTATAACTCCTAATTGGTGCGAGTTAGGCATGTAGTTACTATTACACACTAATAGTCCTATATGGGGAGTCCAACTACACCATTGGATTTGACCCAGAGTGACCTTTAACATGTTTAAAGGTCAAATTCAAAGCCACCCATCTTTTGAAGCCTTATATCTTGCAAAGGAGGCTAGTAGGCCCCGATGTTACTATTAAAATTAATTGATAGGAAACCA
>JAAUYG010120367.1_pt1 | contig 10690 bp, 5 predicted proteins | sample 7278091 | NCBI WGS metagenome assembly JAAUYG01 (sample SAMN14350201, study PRJNA611818) | marine sediment metagenome | isolation source: surface marine sediment (0.6m) | place: French Polynesia: Moorea | collected 2018-08
CCCCCCCCCCCCCCCCCCCCCCCCCCCCCCCCCCCCCCCCCCCCCCCCCCCCCCCCCCCCCCCCCCCCCCCCCCCCCCCCCCCCGCAGCGGGGGCCCCTGGAGAGAGTCACGCGCAACTAACTGCTGTTTGCCTTTTGTAAACAATGAAGCAGACGATTTTAACAGTTTAAACACACTGATAATCACCTCTAATTGATCCAAGGTGGTATTTGGCACAACTTCAGCATCAGAACAGCTGAAGCAGTTGTGAACATGGGGTGAGTCAGGATGAATAATGTATCCATTCTAATGAGTTAATTAACAGTTGCTGGATATCAAGTCAAATGTATATGCTTGCATCTGTATTATTGCTGTTCCTTCAGTAGCCCAATAGGACTCTCTATACTACGTGATATATCACATAGTATAAGAGTCCTATTGGGCTATTCCTTCAGTTGCCAATTTACTGGCCGCAAAATACCAACAAAATGGACCAAATATGTATGTATTGTACTATTCATCACTTTAATCTAAGTGTCAGTAATCAGGTAATGGAGCCTATTATATATGAAGCATATTGAATATCCGACTAAACTTTTTGTTTTATTTTATAACCAGGTTGATCTAATTGGATCATGTACCACAAAGTGAAAGTGCTCATTTGAAACAGATATCTCGGTTTATTTGATGAGATATCCTAGCTCTAAAATTTCAGTGTGGTTCCTGGAATGGTAGCATGGTAGGTGTATAACTGCAATATAAGTCATCACATATAATCAGATATAATTACTTATGGTAAGGCCCAGGAGTAGATAATTTTTGTCAGGTGTCCGCAGGGTTATAGGCTGAGTGTGCCTCGTGCATTCAGACGATCTCACACTTTGCAAAACATGGACAAATAAAGAACCAGCTTTCATTCTAACAACTAAATGGTATACTATGCATATTATAAGAAAAAAAAGGTTGAAGCATCACACCCATATCAATGCAAACTTGCAGGTGTCAGAATTTCTAAATGCTCATCATGTTTCATTGAAATAACTTAGGAATAGTACATCTGACAGAATGGTTCCCCAGACCTTAAACTGGAAAAATGTCTGTACAGCATGACTTTGTTCCATTCACATATGTCACAAGCTGGCAGTAAAACATTCAAGAGGTTACCGAGTATAAGCTATTAAAATAAGCATCTGCAAATTATGTTTTTGGGAGATGTCAGTCTCAGTTTCTGTTACTCATCAAAACATCCTCAGGCAATATTTCAAGCTTTAATATATCCCACCCACTGAGACTGCAGCAGGGTAGACAACAGTGCTTCACTCTTTACTTTGTAGTAAAGTTCTAAAAGTTTTAAACCGTAAAACAAATAAAGATTTATTTGAATAAGCTGCCCCCCTCTGTGTTTGAGTAAGTCCTGCTCTTTCAGAAACTTTTTGCAGTGTAAACAATATATCTGTAGTGATGGACGTGACATGAAGCTTTTCGCGGGGGTTAGTTGGTGCATGGACTTCTAGACTTCAATTGTGAATGTTGAGAGAGTTTCAATATATTGAATGTCGCTGACCACTCAAAGCCCAGGCGGTGGAAGGAGGAACACAATGTGAACACCGGTATTGGTGTAAAATGTGCTAAAGCTGGGAGTTAGTCTCTTCACCATACAATGTACCTGCATAGCCAAAGCTTAATGAATTTCCCATGCACAGGTTTTTGTCTCTCGAATACCTGAAGTTAATTCAAAGATTTGACAATCTGGTTTTAAATATACTTACGATATGGGATGGATCCATTGTCAGATGACTGACACAATAGAGTTTTAAAGTAGTAGACAGTCCCTAGAATTAGCCTCAGCTCAGAACAGAAAAGTTCATCTGCCCATGCAAGACTGAAATATTTCCTAAGTAGCAGTCTATACAATCATGTGATGAACGTTTTGCACTTCGTGAGATTTCCAAAGTTGTGTGACTGATAGGATAGGATAGGATGTTTATTTTCAAAGACATAACAAAATTGTACAATATATATAGTGTTACAAGGTGATAGTCATCCACTAGCATTGCTGCTAACTAAGCTGAATGCCTTACAAGTGTTTGAGAATAAAAAGTACAATAAAATATATATATAGGGTAAAACTACAATAACATGACCCAAAGTCCATATATTAAATATAATTTCATATAATTTTATTTTAAATATAATTTTCCCAATAAATGTTTTTATCACCCTCTTTTTAAATATGCACAGGGTTTTACTATCTTTCATATTCTGAGATAATGTATTATATAGTTTAGCTCCAGTTAAATAACCTTTATTGATTTATCCCCATAATCATCCCTTGACTGGTTTACATGCAAATCCTTTCTGTTTATAATATTCCTAGATAGCAAATGGAGAATCAGCTGCTGTAATTTAACTTTGTTTCAAAATAAAACATGGCAACTGTTAGTTGACTATAGAACAACATATACCGGTACCCACATTTTGCTGATGATGTGCTGAATTAACTGATTAAAGGAGAACATGTATGGCAAACTAAATGAATGGAAAACTAATGAAAAAAAACCTATTGTCTTCCCAGTTTAATATTTATTTTATTTTTTTTTGTCATTCAAAGTTACTTTTTGTCTTTCAAATTATTCAAAACAATTCAGCAAATAAATATGGTAGGACCTATGTAGGTAGAAATTATCAGCTCCAAAGTTATGCTGCGACAGGACTTTCAGACCTGAAATGTGCCAAATTTTTCAGAGATTATACTGGAAGAGCTCTCTGGAGTGAACCAGGCCTTGGACAAATTTTAGCCTGTCACCACATGCTTAGTGATAACTGCAGGATGTAACTGCACAATGAGATTGTTAAGGGAGAACACCTTTGAATAAAAGCGGGCACCTGTAATTCATCAAAGGTGTTAGAAGATTATAGCTTTCTGTCTCTGCCTGTCCCTAGATATCATTCATCACATACCATGCCTTGGAGCTATTACCACTCTCTCAGGTTACACCAGGTCTGACCTATGAAGTGTTAAGGTCACTACTTCTGTAATGGCCAAGTGAAGGTTAGGCAGTCAAGGCCCGTGCCCAAACTTTGAGTACAGGTACAGGTAATGTGAAGGTTAGGTAGCTAGAAGGTTGGGTAGTAGTTACCAGTCCATGCTGATTCCCAAGGTTACTCAGTGGTCGGCAACGGTCATCAGTAGGTGGACATTATTATATCCCGAGCATTGTATATGCCTGCAGGCCCCCTTCCTTTGTAATATTATATTCCAGTCAGACTGGCTCGAAATCAAACGCAGATTTAGATGTAGTCTGTGCTGATATATAATGACATGTTAATTAGTAGTAATAATATTTCAATTTATTGCTCAGTGGAACCAAGACGCTGAGTATTATACTGTAGCTTTGAGAATGATATTTCTGTTGTGATCTTTTATTGAAATCACTGAGGTGTAATTGTTGTAGATCCACCTGAGGTCGAAGTTACCTGCAGTGTAAAAATAATCCAGGGAGTCTCTTAGAATTCAACGATTGTTGCATAGCCGCGAACAGCAGTGGGTGTGAAAGATACCTGATAGCTCACAGGTACAACAATGATACACATACACAAGGTCACAGTTTACCACACTGTTTGTTTGACATAAGTTGTTTTGCCAAATGCGATATGTATCTACAGATTATTAATTTCTTGATAAATAATAAAAGAAATGTTAAAAGAAATTTTTAGTGAGAGGTCCTTCAAATGAACATGAGTTCCTGGCATTTGCATGTATCTCGGTACTCATTACCCTCATATCATCCTCTTATGTATACCAACCATATATACTGCAAGACATGTTCAGAAAAGAAAATTGGGCAGTTAATAATAGAAAGTGCCTTGAAAGGCACAGCATGTGGATGTGTCTGACTTGGAGTGTGCATAAAATGAAGGCAGAATTGTATGTGGATCCATATTATTAATAACTGAATTTCAGAGTTTCAGATAAATGATAAAATGTTTACTTTTATGAGGAGCCGTGATTATGGCATTTTCTTCTATCCACATGATTATGGGATTTACTTCTATCCGCAATTCTACCTCCATGGTCCCTAATCATGGACTCTTTCACACGTATGGACCCTTACATTTATTTATTCCCTCACCCAGAAAGTTTCCTTGCTAACCCGCCCCAGACACGCCCGGAAATATGAAATATGACCTTCTGTTGTGGCCTGCTCATAATTCCTGCTGACCTCCTGCAACCTTTCCTTGGAGGAAAACAACATGGCATCCAGACGGGCTCTGGATTAGGTCACTGAGCATTCTGTGCTACTTTGATAAAACTGATAGCCCAACTTAGGTTGGTCAAGGAAAATGTTTTCGCTGAGTAAAACATCTGATAATACCACTGCCTCACCTAGCTACCTAGGTGGCCAGTTTCATTTTTGACAGATTCCCCTTGCTGGAAGGCCAGATCAATTTCAAGGCAATTTCCATCTGTTTGCTTCTGTAGGGATCACAGGGGGTATTAGGACCTAGAGCATGAAGTCACTCTTGACATCATTGTAGCTAGTAGTTTTAGGTTCAGGTATACCAGTACTGTTTTCAGGAGAACAGAAATGCAAAATTGAAGTAGTGTAAATATAAAAGACAGAATTGGGAATTGAATATTTTTAACACATTCAGAATTATTGAGGATGCATATTCCAAGAAGTGATTGTTAGTACTGGTAGGTACATGTATGATGTATTTCATTTTCAACAGCCCACCATGGGTTTTCTAGGTGCAGTAACTTTGACACTTGGGTAGTGGTAAACATTTGGGTTATTGTGTCCCAGGACCTATCAGGTAGGCACGTGCAGGTATTGATTAACACAGAAGCAACCCACACTATATGGGCCAAAATGAGGATTTAATGTCAAGCCAAAATGACATCTGCAATATGCCAAGTGTGACTTTCTCCCAATGCTTTCCTTTGATCATTCCCAATGATTGGCTAGACATTAAGCAGTTCAGGCCTACTTTTTATCCAATATACTCTGGCATTGCCAAACAGAATCTCCATGTCCAAAAATAACTTGACTGGCTGTTGAATGTTATTAAGGAGCTGGGCATTTCGGAACCTGTGACTATTACTGGTCTTAGATCAATAAAATACTATAGCTAGGGTATAGCCAGTGAGTCCAGAATAAAAATTCCTGGGAGGAGGAGATGAGCCCCTGAGAACAACATCTGGATCTGGGCTATAGTGGGTGTGTTTACAGTGATGGCCCCAAGATTGGCCAAGCTTTGGGAATGGATTGATGGAACAAGAGGGCAGGGGTTTCGCCAATAATTGAGTCACTGACCTAGATCTAGCTTACCAGAGGCTTTGGGTAGCGTTACCCAGTGATTGTGCCTGGAAATTGGGTTATAAACCCTTCCAACAATAGATCATCAAGTTTTGAGGCCCCTTGAAGATCAAGATACCCTCCTGGATGCATCTCATATTGCCTTTTAGGGCCATAGTGTGACTACTACCGGTAGTTCTTCCGGTAGTTCTTCCGGGGATGTTGCTGAGCCCAAATTGTATTTATTGAGCCCCAGTGGCTTACAAATTAGAAGCCAGAGACAGGCCAATCTTCCAAATATGGTCAAGTACTCTTTAAGGCACAGTCGCAGGATATGGTTTTAATATTTATCTCTATGTACTCCTGATACAGTGATTGACGGATTTGAATTAATCTGGTTTCCTCGACACTCTTGAAAATCAAATTGCTCAGGGTTTCAAGGATGATAAGACACAAAGCTGGTCTCTTGGGAGTATTTATAATCAGTGCCTACAGCCACTTCATGATGTCAGACATCTTTGAGGGATTGGTGGCGAGGTCCCCTCAGCACTTTGGCATGGTGGCCAGAAGCTGAATAGAATGCCTGATACCCAGTATGCTCATCTCCACTTGTGTTCCCTGGGATTGCAGAGCTAGAGCCACAAATCCCTTTTCTCTGCACAAGCCAAACTCTTTACTAATTTGGCAAACACTGCAGGAGAACACAGGATGGTGACATTGATTGCATCCTACCTCTGAAGACATGCTGTGAAATGTGATTCCCCATTCTATTTTGAAACAAAAAAAAATTGTAACCGTGCTGTAAGGCGGCTTTGTTGTTGCTGTACTGTACTGGCGAGGAAGATTTTACCTGGTCACATGTGCCCCGGTACTCCTGCACCTGTTTAAATACTGGAAAAGATTGCTTTCAGGACAGATGGCTAAAATGCTGGACTTCAACAAGCATTTGATGCAAAAAAAAATGTTGAAAAGCATTTGTAACAGGCATGTGAAGTTCTTGTTCCTTCTTCCAGCTAACATGTTTGTAATGTCTAGTTTGGGTTTCACTGACAGTTCTATTGAATGACCTCAGATGTTGACTTGAACTACTCGCCATAAAATTTGAAACAGTTTGCTTGAAGTTGGAATATGTTTATTGAAGTCCCTGTACCTATTTTGAATGTTACAGTGGTCCATCTGTTAGTGGCTGGCCACTCTCAACATAGGCCACCCACTTAATGCGGCAAAACATCAGTTTGTTCTTGCTACTATGAATGCATTTACTTTCCTCTCACTAAAGGCCACCTTGCTAATGTGGCTACAATTTCTTGGCAAATAGGGTGGCCTTATTAGAGGGCCAAAACTGTGCCTACCAGCAGTAGTGTTTTAATCCAAAATTGGGTGATCACATGATATTTTAGGAAAGTTTATTTTATTGAAGCAAAACTGCAACAGTCTTCCTTGAAAGACTTATGATTCACTACGGACTGGTCTGGTGGATAAAGTTTACATATAGTACATTACTCTATCAGGAATACAGGAATGTTCAAGACAGATCATGGTCTTCCATGGAAGCAATGGCACCCTTTCTTTATTTAGTGTTGCTTCCATCAGTTGAATTTAGTTTACCCTACTTGATGATAGTGTAGGTTGCTCAACTATCATGTGACAGTCGGTTGCCATTTAGGATGTCTGTAGTGTGCCAGGATTAAGTCAGTTGGACATATTAAGCCTTGGACAAAACCCTCAGTGATAGAGTATGGCTAATGGGATATGTATGTTATCAGCATGGCGTGATATTGACTGGAACAATATTTGTGGAGCATTAATTTCTATACATTCATAATGTTCACACCATAATCTACGTAGAGAAAGAAAGTTATAAAATAGGGAAAAAATGTAGTAGTTTTACTTGGATCAAGGGAGGTATTTATTTATGCTGAAAAGAATTTCTGCTGACAACTGGAATTGAAAGTTTGAAACCATATTTTTGGTGCTACTTTTATGTTATTCTTGCATAATTCTTGCAGCTAACTGAAACTTGTAACTGTTCTGTAGTTTTGATCCCTCCCTGTCTGGGTAAAAAAAATAACCGTTTTTCTGACTATATCTGGTGTACTTAGGAGTGTTTATTGTAAGATTCAGATGTGTTCTCAAATTATGTGGCTGAAGTGCTCTAAGGTTTTCACCAGTGGGAAAAAATGGAATTACTGTCATTCTGTTCCTCACAATAGTAGACAGTTTTCTAGTGTGGTGAAAATGATCTGCATATGATAATAATTCTAGAGATATCATACTGTGCATTTGTGGGAATTTGAGAGGAGGGGGCCTAGGCACTAGGTAGCACCATCCAGGCTGGAATTCCCTGGCAATAATATCAGGGTAAATGTTCTGTCAGCCATGTATGATGATTCTTTATGATTATTTCATAAGCACTGATAACTGAGGGTTCCTTTGTGCTTGGGCACACACAATCCACAAAACTTTCCCTCTGGACACCATCATGTTAGACGTTTGATTTCCCATGTGATGTACAATCTGTCTGCTGTCTTTTGTATTTCTGATCACTCCCAGAAGGGGACAGAAGCCCCACAGTGAACATGGTGAAGTTTGGAATTTCAGATGATGGTAAAATGCCCTTCCCTTGATCTACATCCTTTGAGCCCACACATAAGCACCTGAACAGAGTTACACAAGTAGTTCTTAAAGGTCCCAAAATATTGACACCAACCAGTATATTTATTCAGCTACTTTAATTATTGATGCCTCATTATTGAACAGGAAGCAAAGGTTTTAAAGTTGGCCACTTCATGTAATCCTATCATGCAGGTAACATTTGGACATGCACTCAGTGTTAAATATTCTCAAAATATGAACTCTGAATTCTTATTTGGTAGTGTTTATGTACCAGTATGTGTGACTTAATCTTTGTACAGTATTCATATTATATATACATTACAATGTTTATATATGTAGATTGTCTATACATGTATTACATGTATAAGCCCCTGCACCCCCCCCCCCCCCAAGGCCTATTTATAATGCTTCTGTTGAAAAACAGTTTTCCATCCCCCAGTTAGAGCATGCTCACTGATTGTATCTAACAACATGAACAAAGGGCCTCAATCAATCTAAGGGTTATTATTAGACATGCCAGAGACTAGATGACTTGAAAGATTGCATTCCTTACACTTGCTGAGTGCTGGGATGCACATATAACCTCATACACGTACTTGTAGAGGCCATCTCTGTAACCTGGTTAACTTAAGTGGTCTCATTTGAGATGGTCGAAATCTGAGGGTTACAATTAGTGCTAAAGTATGAATTTAATTTTGGTTTTGCCTGGTTGAAAAGCTGGTTTACATCAGTGGTAGAATTTTGAAGTAGTATTCAAAGTGAGGTTTCACTGTATTGTAGGGCGCGAGCAGGGTGGATGGAATTGTAGGGTGCAAGCAGGGAGGGCAAACACGTTGATTGGCGTGCAAGCTGAATCCTCGAATGCACTACAAAGAAGTCTGATCAACATTGTATGGCAGTGTTATGAAACATGTTTTATTTTTTTATGTAGGTTCAACTGCCTTTGGTGGCCAATGGAAATATCTGAATGGTGTAAACAGACATACTGGTACTTCTTCTGTTTGTTGACTACAGAAATTTTCTGACCTCACAGATATCTAAAATAAATACAAGAAAATTGTAATGGGGTGGAATTCCTTGATGACTGAAGATTATGCAGTGGTCCCTCCCTTTAAAGACCTACCCTTGGGACCTTGAAAATGGGGTCTTGTACCGGGTATCACAGAACAATTTACTTTCAAAATTTTGCATAGCAAAAAAATCCAACTTTGAAGAAACTGGCATGAAAAGTATAACGTAATAGTATATTTTAATCTAAAAAATTGCTATACATTTCTGAACTTGCGTAGGATTTTTCTGATCTTATGTAGCAAACTGCACCGCTACACCAGTTAAATTTTTTCCTGCCGGGTATCATATAGGCAGGTGGTCTAAAAACAAAGGTTCAATATTTTACAAAATCTGCACTTCAATGGACCAGATAAGTCTTGTAATCACGGTTGTGGTTGTAAAATAAAATAAAGAAACCACTGTTTGTAGTCTTTATCCTCATATTGAAATATATCTTTTAGTGAGAAACAATCATAAACGCTTTGATAATACAGTATTTCCTTTTTAACATTGTAAAAATTCTTTCAGTTGTTCTATAATGACAAATTCACATAGCTGTCAAACTTCTCATGATACATATATTTCGTCCAACTGAAGTTGATCCAAAGGGACTTGCTTGACCCTATATGAATCTATGGCATACTTCTTACCAGCTCTTGTAATATTGAGAGGGTCCCTTGTGGTCACATTATATTACATGGTGCTTTGGTATTGCATAAGTCATTACAGAAAGTCATTAGCAAACCTTGTGCTGACTGTGGTTTTCTCCACTGGAGATACTAATGCTTTCTGCACAGGCGGGATCCTGGCAATTTTGTGGTTGGCCTAATAGCCCTTTTAGTAGGTAATATATGCTGCAGTATGTGTTTTGTGGTTTCTGGGGTCCTCCACAAGATCAGCACTTCCCCAGGGCTTCATGTAGCTTGTTATTACCTTCTTGGCCAGCTGGTTTTGAACAGCCTGGCCTGAATATGGACAAATTGACTTCCTGCTCCTTATCTTATGCCTGATTAGTACGGCATTATGTTTCGCCTATACCAAAGAAGGGCCAGAGATCAGTAAGATATAATCTGTAAATTGTATGATGTATCGGATTAGGATGAGATTATTGCAGCATGTGCATGGGCTGCCATCAGTATTTCAGTATTTTGTTTTGTGGACTTCTGAAATTATTAATATGGTATGTACAGCGCTCCTGGTTGGATGATCCCTGTATTGACTCTGGGTTTACGGTATACAGTGGAACCTGGGAATTAGGGATTCCCAAGAGACTGTGGAAAACTGTCCTGAATTCTGACATGTTCTTTAGAATTCTCAGGTCCATTTCCATGTACTGGAAAGTTGTCCTTAATTCTCCTGTTGGCATTATTTTTCAGGTGGTCTAGCTTAAATATGTAGGTTTCACTGTAGTTTGTATGCCATACCCACAGACAATCAGGCGGTACATTTGCATTTTGCACTACCGAAAAAAAAAAAAAATTTCAAAAACGAATGGCAATGTATCAATTTTGCTGGCAAACTACTATTAATTCACTAGTTAGCACGATCAGGTTAGTAGGATGTCGCAACCCAAGAAAAGCTTGCAGCCTTTCATATGCAAAGGCGGTTTACTGACCAACCCTCAGATCTTCCTCACTTCTTATCCTGTCATGTAGAAGAAAATGGAATGTAAATTTCTGGAGTGTAAGGTTATCTTAAGTTTCCTCTTGGAATAAAAGTACACACAGGAAGAAACACTTAGTGC
>JAAUYG010275172.1_pt1 | contig 10690 bp, 8 predicted proteins | sample 7278091 | NCBI WGS metagenome assembly JAAUYG01 (sample SAMN14350201, study PRJNA611818) | marine sediment metagenome | isolation source: surface marine sediment (0.6m) | place: French Polynesia: Moorea | collected 2018-08
ACCATATATTGTTGGTCCCTAGGGTGGTCTTTATATACAAGTTTCAGTGTATACACATTATCTGGAGTGGACTACTATAGACTGGGCTATGTCTCTTCCGTGCCGACCTGTTCCCTCCAGAGAACTCATCAATGCCTGCAGTATGGCAGCCAGCAGTTGCTGTAGCTCGGGAAAAGACAGGTTATTCAGGTCCCCTATGATGTTGGAGATCATTGTCACAAAGTCCGTCTCGGTGACAGGGACCTGAGGATCTCCCGTCGTCATTTCACAGTTTTCACCGGAGAAGCCTGAAGACGACCATTTACATACAAAAGCACTTCAAGTACGAACAGTGAAGGATGTACATTTAGACGCAGTTTTCAACTGCAAACGCCAGTGGAGGGTATATATAGCGTGTACCTGTGCCTCATGAAGTGAAGTGTGTTTCAGAACGTACATGTAGTGTTTAGTATATTTCAAAATGTAGCCTACAGTATGCTAACTTTACGCAGTATGTTACCAGTACATATTAAGATTGATTTTACACTCTTCAGTATTTCCCCATCTGGGAACGCATATAGTATATACCAGATGAAAGATATGAATTACGTAAATATGCCCAAGTGTGTGCAATACAAACCGTCTGAAAAATACATGTTGACTTTCAAGTACAAGTTTATCCCAGTGCTACAAGTATGTACATGTACAAGTTATGTTCTGAAGTGGCAAATGTTTTACATTCTCATAGACATTCTACACAATAAGATAGAATTACTAAGTAAATATCTGGGGTCCTCAGAAGGGTATAACTGATGTTTAGTCATAATATGTAAATGCTATTGCTGTCTGATAAGGAATAGTGGAGAAAAGCACTTAGTAGTCTGATCAGAGAATAGGAAAGAAAAAGCCGTGTTCACTATGAGCGTAAAATAAGACGGGAAACTTTAATGACGTCACCACAAAGTAACAGTATATCGCATAATGCTTTAGTTTTAACTCAAATTCAAATTAAACCGACATTATATGATATGATATCGTACTGATAATCAGGGCTAGGTAAATATAAAGTCAATCAGCTGCCATAAATGTGTTAACTGACCTAGACAATTGCAGTTCAGCGCAGATTCTACCCCGTAGCTGCATTGTTGGCCACACTGCGGTACCCGGCACCCTACCGGTGCCGCTACCAAGCTGCAAGTACGACCGTAATAGCCGGAGGGGCAGCTGCAACGGAACTGCCCTGCGTCTACGTTCGTACAGGATCCGCCATTCTGGCAAGGGTTTGGGCTGCAGGGTTCTGGACATGGAGGGGACGGGGTGAGACACCCGCATTCGATTCCCGCGCTATCAGCGTATGAGCAGACGACAGCAGATTGACATGGATTAGCCTGGCACTGTACTGCCGCCGGCTTCATCGCACAGGTACGACCATAATACCCAGCCGGACAGACACACGTGAAGGAGCTGTCTCCAGTTACCTGGCACTGGCCTCCATTCAGGCAAGGGTTTGAGTCGCACGCCGTTGCCATGGTGATGTTACAAGCAGACGACTCTGATGCGTTTCTACAGTCGCAGTCTATCTGGACATCTAAATTGTAGATAAACATCTGTCCTACCATTTGTAGTTTTAAGTTTTATGTTTCTTATACTTCGTTTACTATTCTCCTACCCTACGTGCGCTGCTAATAACAAACAGATAACGAAATGATAAGATTTAGTACATCAATTGTAAGTACATACACTATAGTGTACATCAGCAAATGCCACCAATACCCTACCACTTTGTCTAATGAACTTATATTTTCTAACTGCAAAAATTCGTTGGTACTGCGTTGAACGGAATATTCATGTTCGCATTGCGCTTAAACAATTTATGCTCGGTTCGTAATATGCGAGAGAATTGTATAGATCCAAAGCTCTGAAATGTTATTGTTTACAAGGCCTTACCAGACAGACAGGTTCCCGTCTCCATACACGCGTTGCCTGTACAGTCCACAGAGCGTGCAGTCATGGCACATTTGACGCCATAGAACCCTGAACAACGTTGTATTGGAGCGTTTTAATTCTACATGCACTTGAATTCCTTTGACGTGTGATTATTATAATATAACATTAGTGTACCGGGGTGTAATAACGTTTTTAACGCGTGATTATTGTTGCGGTATACCGGGTTAAATTGAACGCAATTATAGCACGCCTCGCAGATGTCCCAGTTCGAAAATGCGCTCTGAAGTAAAGTAATAACGCCAGGAAAAAATGTTTATGGAAAGCACATGCGAACGAAGTAACCCATCACATTTCCACTCACCAGGCCGGAATATCATCACCAATAGAAGCTCAAAGCAGTAACTGGACTCCAAGTAAAGCTGAAAACAAACTACAATGTGAAGTCTATCAGCAATTATGTAGAAGCCTAACTAGATGTTCGAAGAGGTAATGGCTATCACAGCTGAAGAGAAGCCAGTAGTACCTAGTGAAGTCTATCAACTACAAAGCAGAAGCCGACCTAGAGGGTCGGAGGGTCACTGACCGTCACTACACACACAGCGGTAGCCGTTTACCATGTCCACACAGACCGCAGAGTTCCGGCACGGACCGCTAGCACACTCCAGTACGTCTGTCTGACACAGCGTACCATTATAACCAGGTGGACAGCAGCACTGGCCGCCAAAACACGTGCCGCCTGAGAGACAGAACACCCCACCGGGACATTCCACGGCGGGCAGGAACGGTTCGGTCCTCTGGGTACAGGAACTCCCACCCCAGCCTACCAGACACTCCACACCGGGCGTACAGATGTAGTGGCCCAGGCAGGAGTTGGTGGGGACGCAGGGGAGCTCGGTGCTGACAACGGGCAGGATTTCAGACACCGCTGGAACTGTGCCGGTCGTGGATGGAAACGGTGTGGTGCTTACGGTATTGACTGGGTCGACTGTAGATACAGCAAACTCACAGTGAGTTCCACCGAGTCCTAAAAAGAAAAGAATCGATATAATTATCAGCATCTATGCTGGCACATGGTAGACCTTAAACAAACGCTAAACCTGCAGACAGAAAACAACGCCAATACTACGTCACTTATACGGTAGATGTACCATATGGTGGAGTCATGCTTTTCATGTGTAAGATTTCGTGGAATATTTTGAACGGGGGAATTATTGTATATTACTGAAAAAAAGGATGCATATACAATGTAGTACACCACTGCCACTATTCGACAAACAGTATGGCAGAAATATGTCCGAGTAGCCTCCATGAGTTATAGCGGCCTACTTATCATCAATGCTGTTTTTGTGATTGTACCTGTTGGACACTTGCAAATATAGCCGTTGACAAGGTCCTCGCAAGTGCCATTGTTGAGGCAGGGATCACTGAGACATTCCACTATCTCCTCCTCACACAGCCCTCCCACAAACCCCGGTGGACAGCAGCAGCCCTGGTTGAAACAGCTCCCGCCATTGCTGCAGATTGTGAACGGAGGGCATTCTGGATCTGAGATGGGATCCACGTTCTTGGTGGCACAGTTCGACCCGGTCCAGCCATCTAGACATTCGGGTCGCCCTGCCGGGCAGGAGTAGTGCCCAGCGGCACAGCTGTTCCGTGGGAAACAGTCTGAGCTGACCGTTGACAAGTTCACATCCTCAGTTGATAGTGCTGTGCCAACGCCTGTTGGATCTGGTGGTGTTGGATTCGTCGATTCGACTGTCGCAACAGAACTGGTGATGGAGGCCAGGCTAACTTCACAGTTGGTCCCAGTAAAGCCTATAGCAGAATCAGAATTGAAAAGGATACAGAAGGTTCATTTTATGTGGTTTTACTTAGATCAAACATTTAAAGACCGCTGTCAGGTTTTGAAAAATATCCCTCTGCATGGATGGCGGTTAGTATTTCGCAGCCTCCTCTGTGCTGGCTGGTGCATTGGTTGGCCAGTTAAGAGGAGAAGGGTCATCCAGTGATACGTAATAGCTATCCTAATTTTCAGCACTTGCACGAGTGTTACGTTGTTATAACGATACGCGTTCAATTTCTTAAACTGCAGCTCTCTTGTTGGCAAGTCAACCATCAATCTGGCAGAGGTACATTAACTTGCCAGCTAGAGGGCTGCAATATGAGGGATTGAACGAGTATAAGCTATAATCAATATATTACACCAACAGCAGCTTGTCGATTGTCTCGATTAACCCGATCCATGAGAGGGAAGATTGGTATATAGATAACAGCTGTCCAACTGGTGTTGGGTGGAGTGGGAAAGCGTGTCAAGCTTTTCAAATTAACATGCATGTTTATTTTCAAGATGCTGCATTTGTATGAGCCTGATTTCACATAACATAATGTAGACATTTTCAGCACACCCTTATGATATTCGTAAGTACCAATTTGCAAACAGGTCAGTCCCTTTGTTCCCCAACCATTTACTAGGCAAAAATGCGAAATTAGGATCTGCTCCTCCAGAGGATATATCAGTAATACCGATAAAAAGCACTGGCGTTGGTTTTGCAGACCGCTACCGGTCTTTAAACATGTTAAAGGCAAAACATCTGAAGTAACAGCATCACTTGCTAATCTCAACTGTTTGGCACATTCGGGTATGTCACATAAATAGAATTTGTTCAAACCGAAGAATTAGTGGTTGACAGTAACTTGACACCACGTAATAGACACACCGACTTTCACGTATATATCGAACCCACTTTATGTAATGCCATGTATGTATTCCCTGTATTCTGTAACGGTTCACACATACCCTCAGTACACAAACATGTGTAGAATCCTTCCCCGACCCTACAGATTGCCCCATTCTGGCAAGGGTCACTTAAGCATTCACTCCCTGTTGTGGAAGCAATTTCAGCAGATGTGACCAGACCCGTAACTGCGTCCGCAGATGTGACTGGGGGTACCTCAGTTGAGTCTACAAGTGCTACTTCACAGAACAGACCAGTGAATCCTGGAAAGGATGTAAGAACCACAAAACTGATGCTACGATCTACACCACTCCAAAGGTGTTTGCTTTAAACCTTTCCTCTGCTCTAGCGTTATCCTAATTAATACAGACCATCTGTAGAAATTGTACCAAACGTTAAACTCATTCTAGATGGTTTGAACAACCATATTTTGTGCACGCTGAACGACTTGCACATAACAATTCATACCTTCTATACACAGACACACGCCGAAGCCAAAAGCTTCAAAACAGGTCCCTCCATTCTGGCAGGGTCTATCCGGGCATAATACTGGTAATACAGCAGATGTGGGTGCTGGAGTAGCTTCATTCGTCACTGGACTGCTTGTTACTTCTGTTACAGGCACAGTGTTCTCTGTCGCAGGAGATCCTTCAATTGGTGTCTCGCACAGCGGCCCAGTAAAACCTGAAAGACATCTTCTGTGCTTAGGGTAGTAATATTACTTTATTAACAATTAATTCTAATGTAAATCAATGTAATGAAATGCTAATATCTTACGACTTAAAAAAATCTGGTTAGATAATGCGCTTCCGAAATTGCTCAGTGGCATTAATGTGTTGTCGCTCACTACATGTACGTGGGGCTATATACTGTACATATATGTATACATATTCAGGCAAGGCCTGAAAATATTGATAGGTATTTTGTGCACAAAACAACGCGACGGCCTATACTGTCTTAGTATGCCTTCAAAAATCGCCTAGTACCCTACTATTTTCAGCTTCAAACTTTTAAAGTGTTACATAATTCCCATGTGATATCAACTCCCCCGAAATACAATTTCTATTTGAATTCATTAATATAGATATCTGTACAGTTTTCACCTAAATACCAAACTCATTCTAGTTTCTTTAGACAAACATATAAGTGGAACGACTTGTACATAATATTTCATACCTTCTGTACACAGACACACGCCGAAGCCCAGAGCTTCAAAGCAGGTCCCTCCATTCTGGCAGGGTCTACCCGGGCATAATTCTGGTACAACAACAGATGTGGGTGCTGGAGTAGCTTCATTCGTCACTGGACTGTTTACTTCTGTTACAGACACAGTATTCTCTGTCGCAGGAGACCCTTCAATTGGTGTCTCACACAGTGGCCCAGTAAAACCTGAAAGATTTCTTCTGTGCTTAGGTTGATAACAGTACTTTAGTAATTCAGTGTAAAAAATGTAAAACAATGTAATGAAATGCTAATATGTTTCAGCTGTCTGAATTACATGCTGAAACAACAGTCAAGAGCATCTTAGGAATTTAAAAAATCTGGTTAATAATGCGCTTACGAAATTGCTCAGTGGTATCAATGTACTGTCGCTCACTACGTGGGGCTATATATATATGTACATATTATATGATATCCGCGTAAATAATTTAAATACCAAAATAGCAAATATTATTTACTGCCAAAACATAGACACGTGAAAAATCCTTCTCCATCCAGACAGATTGCGGCATTCTGGCAAGGGTCACTCAGGCATTCCCGAATATCATCCCGGGTTGTGGAAACAAGTCCGGGATCTGTCACCGCTGATGTAAATGAGATCGGACTTGTTGCGTCTGGTGTGATAGATGTGGGCAGAGGTGCCTCGGTGGAAACTCCAACTCTTTCGTTACAGAATTGCCCTGCAAAGCCTGGAAATATTGATCAGTATTTTTTTGCAGAAAACAACGCGACGGCTTATACTTTTTTCCCATGTCTTCACAAATCCGAAAGTACCCTACTTTTCAGCTTCAAACTTTTAAAGTGTTACAGAATTCCCACATGATATCGATTCCCTCATAATACAATCCCTATTTCAAATAGCAAGGTGCTGAAATAAATTAATACTGAATTTACACTTTGGTTCCTACCATCTGTACACTGGCAGATGATAAATCCTAGCACTTCAAGACAGGTCGCGCCGTTCTGACAGGGGCTGTTATTGGAGCATGAAAATATTGGTACGGCTGAAGTGGAAGAATCCGGTGGAGCTTCACTTGTCGCTACAGTGATTTGCTGTGAGGTGGGCGGAATGTTTTCCTGTGTAGTTGGAGAGCCGTCAATGGGTACCTCACAAAGTACTCCAGTGAAACCTGAAGTAGATCGCAGCCATGTACATGTACAGTGGAACCCCAGAATTGAGAACACCAACGGGACTGCTGTAAACTGATCCTAATTAAGAGGTGCCTGGTCTCATTTTTGAAATCACTTAACATTGAAAATATAGTTTTGATAATGCAAAGAATTGATCTTAATTCTTCTCTGGTTGCAAATGAGGTTTCGCTGTATTGCTGAAAATTACCATCTGTTCATATGACCTTTAAGTTATATGGTCGTTATTTCTTATGACGGCTTGTTGACAAAGGGAAAACTTTCATTGGCACTCCAGGAATTCCAGTGTTATATACGTGGACCAGATGCAATGCACCAAATTTTAGTCGACACTTTATTTTGAGAAGTTGTCTTAGACTGGGAAATCTGAATTTAAGAAAATAAGAACTTAGTCATACCATCAGCACACAAGCAGATAAAAAATCCCTCTCGATCCTGACAAATTGCCCCATTGTGACAAGGGTCACTCAGGCATTCCCGAATGTCAGTCTGAGTCGTGGAAACAACTGTCGCTGCTGCTGTAGCTGTGGACCCTTGTACCACAGTGGTAGTCCCTGCTACCTCGGTTGAAACTCCGACTTCGAGTTCACATAAAACTCCTCCAAATCCTGGAATTGATATGCACGGAAATGACTTCTGATGCATCAAAACGCGCATAACGCTATTCGTGTGCGATTTTCCCTACCCAAGCATGACATCGCTTTATTTCGTGTTAAGTTGGAAAACGGACAAAATATTGAAACCACAGCTTAAAATTTATATACTGCATGCCCTTGTTTCAATATTTTGGGACCGTGTTTACAATCTAACATGAGTCAGTTGCTATCACTCGTCTTCTGTGCAAAAACAAACGAAGAGAACGAGAGCATGTTCAAAGCAAGTGGCGTTGTCGTCACATGGATCGCTGGAGCACGGTGTTCCTATGACTTGGGTGACTGACATGGTAGGATCAGTAGGAGGCAAGCGGTTATCTTCCGATAGTGAATGAGATGGGGCTGTATTTCGGATATCTACTTCACACAGGACGCCACTATGCCCTAGATTTCACGGACCATAATAGATTGAACATTTAGGCTATAGAACTGTGGCGTAGAAGCGACATGGCGAGAATGACAAGCAAAGAAGCAACGATAATCATCTAAACAAGTTCTGTTACACAACGATTCTAACACTGTACAAGAGAAAAAGATGACACATGCGTGAAGCAAGACACCTATGAGTTCGACAAGGACAGAAAAACCAAACCTTCAGCGCACTGGCAGACGAAAATATTATCCCCATCCAAGCAGGTCGCACCATTTTGACAAGGATCACTCAAGCATTCCCTCACATCGGAAGTGGTTGTTGGGGAATCTTGGGTGGTGGTGAGAGTACTAGGAGATGATGTATCTGTTGCCACTGGAGTTGTCACAACAGTCTCACGGGTTGAACTTTCCTCTTCAGGCGGAACTTCACACAGATGTCCGGTAAAACCTGAAATGTGTCATAGCATTTTCGTTAGCCTTATGTTAATTAATATACCGCAGCAGGAGGAGCAGCAGTAGTAGCAGCAGCACATTTAGCAGTAGTAGGGGTAGTAGGACGAGGAGGAAGAGCAGCAGCAGTAGCAGTAGTAGTACTTAGCAGTAGGTGGAGCAGCAGCAATAGTAGCAGCATCAGCAGTAGGAGAAAGAAGGGGAGGACGAGGAGGAGGAGCAGCAGCAACAACAGTAGTAGTGCATGAAGTCATAGTAATGTTTCTAGTAGTGAATTTGTGGAATTCTGTATCATTTCCTAGATGTACAGGCTTGAGAATAAGACTTGAATTTTATTTTTCAGGTAACTGCAGATCGGTAGTCATTTAATGATAGTTTCATTTTCCATATATCTTGTCATATTCTGAGCCCATTGCCCTTTCCTGGGGCGTTTTTTTATCACAATGGGATTCACTCTTCCGTTGGATTAAAGAGAATGCATCAACGGTCAAATACTTTTTGTTCACAGACGCCTACCTAAACTCACAGAAACGCTCAAAGTGAAAGCAAGAAATTGAATAAGACTGGCCGAGTAGTACTGGTTTTTAGCCTTTCAGCACAACCACTTAGGCTCACAAGTTATGCTACTACTTGCTTTGCTGAAATTGAAAGGGGGGGATAAAAAGGGAATGAAAGTAGTAGCTGGTTTGGAACTGCATTCCTAAAGTAGAATTCGTTCGAATATTTCTAAAATACGGTCATCACAGTCGTAGGATTATTCGGATGACATAGTGTTGTCCTTGGGGTACACAGATGCAACCTTCACGAGTTAGCTGTAGTAGCTGTGAAGCCACGAAAACTATACTCTAGCATTCTACGAGCTGAGAGACCAAAAACTAAAAAGGGCATTTTAGTTGTTTTTTTTTTTTTTTTTTTTTTTCATTAGTGGATTACAAACTTCTTTCGAAGAAAGGCCTACTAATTCCTTCTGGGAGAAAAAAGTACCGAAAACCGGTTCAAGATCGGATTCGAACCTTCCACCAGACACACCACCTGTACTGCTCAGTAAGGCCAATTGGATAAAGGTCCATCGCCCTAACCACTGCTCCACGGGTAAGGCCCAATTATTGTAGGATTAAAGCGGCAACATGTACATAACCTAGCTAGTTCATAACATTACCACCAGGTGTCTGACTTAGTAACAGGTTGAAAGTTAAGTTCGATCATATAAAAATTGTTACTTTTAATTTATAAATGTAATACTGGAACAATGTATTTCCATCTTGCTGTTAAATATTGTACTCCACGACACATCGTAGAACTAAATTACCAATTACATCTCTACACCGTGTAAAGATCGAGAAAATACTTATTCGATGTACCCATTAATTTAACCAACGGTTAAAGAATTTATGAAGAACATTTCCTCCATAAATGACCAGCTGTAAAAGACAAAGGAAAGCGTGAACCCTGTGCTGGAGAAATATCACCCGCTCTGGCTGCTTTTTGGGCCTTGGCGAAGATCTCAGTTTGGCTCTTGCTGGACCTGAGATTCAATATAAAGCCCCGGGGCTGGGAGGGTGGGTATTTGTAATTTTTTTCTTGGATACAAAATAAATAAATTACAGGTCCGACAAGGTTTGCTTTCATGTATAAAGAATATTATCTGGGACCTATTTTTATACAGGCATTTTATTCAAATTCCTATCGCTCGTAAATAAAATGTTATAAAATAAAAGTAGGCCTACAAGTTATTCGGCGGCAGAATATAGGGGGGTGCGTACATGGTGGGAGGGCGGAGCTCTGTATTATGTAGCAGTAGCCTACTTGTCTGCACGATATATCTGTTGCCGCTTAGCTGTAACAATCTTAAACTTTTTTTCTCGAGTCCTTTTACATTATCTCCCCTCCCCTACCAACACACACCACCCCTAGCCCACAGAGGTCTTAATTTTATTAATATTCAATCACCACATCCATGATTAATAACGGAAACTTCCCGCACAAAAAGTCGATCAGTCCATACCTTTGAGTCGAGATACTTCTTACTCGTCCAAAACTTAGGAGAGGCTTAATGAAGGCACATAAAATATTTTTAGCAATCAGCAAAGATATGAGCGGGGGACTGAGGTCACTAGAAAGTACAAACCATTGAAGCAGTTGCATCTGTAGGCGTTGATTAAGTCCAGGCAGATACCCCCATTC
>JAAUYG010055530.1_pt1 | contig 10688 bp, 6 predicted proteins | sample 7278091 | NCBI WGS metagenome assembly JAAUYG01 (sample SAMN14350201, study PRJNA611818) | marine sediment metagenome | isolation source: surface marine sediment (0.6m) | place: French Polynesia: Moorea | collected 2018-08
AGCCCACGCACATTCCCCTGAAGATGGCAGCGAGATGCTCGCCGAAAATTCGGGAACAATTATTTTGTTTTCATTCAAGACTCAGTGTGTAGAAAGTCAATTGTTTCTATGATAAATGTAACAAACTGCTTCTTGTGGCTACCCGCAACATCTACTAGTACGTGTAGTACCAAGTGGAAGTAATAATGCGTGTTCTGTTAGCACCATATGCCATTGGCACTGTCAACACTAACTGGTCAAACGAACTGCACTATGACCCTCGCCCAGCACAAACTGGTTGGGGCCAGTTCTGCAGAACTTACGCTTAGGATTTCAGCCATTTTCTTGCTGGGGACTGCTGACTTCAACGGTTCCTGGAGCATTTACTTGTGGTCCTGAGGTAAACAACAGCCCAACAATAATCTTATCAAAAGCTTCTAGACTATATTATGGCACCAGACGGTCGACACTTCATACACAAAACGAAGTTCGTCAGTTCACGCACGCCACACTGAGATCTGCCGAACTGCTGGTCGACTGCAAAATAATTTTGCAATCACTTTAGCCCTAGGTTGTGTCAGAATAATCACTGTAGTAGATCGGATCAACCCGGCACAGCATCTGCATTATAACACAATGAAGTTCTTTACACTTGTAGCTAGATATTTTCTTCTCCACATGGAAAAACATGATGCAAAAAGAGCAACCAGCACGAAATCCTCAACGTTCATCACCGTCTCCCAGTGAGCAAATAATGCAATATGCGTAGCGATCGCTTTATATAGCGTCGAACTATTTGTCCGCGGTCAGGTCATTGTGACTTCTCCAATTAAACATAAAGGCGACGATGTCAATACATTTGTGATATACAATAATAATTAAAATATTGTGTAGTTCAAAGTTTCTACAATTAGATTCAGTTGGCATGCAGCAGATTTATGTAAAGTGATCAGGTTGTGCGAACTATTTTTTGTTACCCTTTGCGCAAGTTTACGTTCACAGAACAACAGAAGCACGTGAGTATGTTTTGGACATGCGTCGGTCGCATGGCATGCATTCAGTGCACTGAGGGGGCGCTTTGAACAAATTTATCCGTTTCCCGCCTAATATCGCAATGGCTCTCCTGTAGATTATTTTGTGTCCGAAATTAAAAAAAGCCCACTTAAAAAAACGGGCTTGCCATAGCATAGAACAGTCTGTGTATAGCGGCTGTATTTTATAGCGGGTCTACACCAACATGCCAAACTGAATAAAAGGGTCCAAAAAGCCCGCTAGGCCTACTAACTACACTCTTGATGCCGGATTTTTAAGGGCAAACTTGCTGGTGTACATGTTGTGTACATGTATAGGGCTTATACAGAGACGGCTAAGAATCGTTTTGACGATGTGACTTTTAAGAACAAACAAACAAACAAACAAACAAACAAACAAACAAACACTTGAACAAAAATGTTAGCACAAAAAGTTTACTAACACCCCATATATTTTCAATTTCTCAAAATTGTCTACATATATCGCATCGCCATGTCAGTGGCACTGGGTCCACTCGGGTAACTTAATCCCGGGCCTATACGACACTGAATAATTAAAGTATATATAACTCTTGTATTAAAAGTTTAAATGCAGTGCTTCTTGATACCACAATTTATGAAAGTGCACCGAACCCCTACAAAATTTTGGTTGAAAAAGATTCATATAGGAGTAGCGTTTTGAAAATCGTCTTTCCGGAAAAAATGGCAATTAAATCCACCGAATGAAATGGACGCGAACACTATGTACAAGGTCAAAAGTACTCTACATATGGTTTGCTAGTAGCCCCGAGCCCAAAAATGTCACTCGGTTTAATTCGCTCTACGATTGGCCATCCCAATATATTTGCAATCTTTCATTTTCCCATTCAATGTTAAATTTCAATCCTTAAAAAATCAACACTGCTATATAAGTAACATATGTGAGTAGCTGTCTCAGAGAACATGCAGTGAAGGTTTGGTGAAAAAAAATCAAAACTGTTGAGGAGCAGCGCATTGAAATTTTTGCACTCCCATGGGGTTGCAATTTCAATATTTTAAAAAATATTTGAAAACTTAAAATATATAAATAACATATATGAGGAATGACACAGGACTGAGCATGTAGAAAAGGTTTGGTGGAAAAAAAATAAAACTGTGGGAGGAGTACATGTACATAGTGTTTTGAAATGTTCACTCCCTTAGGGTCTCTTTAACGAAAACCAAAACAATTCAGAACCTTGAAAAACAAAACAACAAAAATGGCCTGAAGATATGGCGCATATACGCCTACCTGTATTTTCCCCAATTTGGCGCTAATTTGTCGTCTTATACGGATGACGACGGAGGCCCACGCCATGAAATTAGCTCTGCTGATAGTGAAGCACATGTAATAAGGCAAGGTGAAAAGTAATTAGTGCTGTCGCTGACTGACCCCATATTTGTGCTTAACAGTAGCATATGGCCATATTGGCCGGGGATCTTCTATAATAGGTGGTAATGGCAAAATTTTGCAAGTGCACCGAATTATCCCCAAATAACATTGAGCACTACAGAGTGAAGAACATCCCCATAAAATGAGCTACTAAAATGACTCGCGAGTGCCAACTGTCACTTCATTTCATTCGGCGATGAGCCATATCCAAGATATTAGTTATAATCACTTTTCATTTTGAATTCCCATTAGTTACAATGTTAAATTTCAAACAATTTTTAAATTTGACATTTCAAAATGCCAATACATGAACATTTAAAAATTATTGAAAAAGAAAAAAAAATGTAGGTGTGGCGTTTTTAAATGTTCATTCACATAGGGACCCATGTTAAGGAAAATGTCAATCTTTCTTTAAAAAAATTGAAATTTCAAAATGCCAACAACTAACTTTTGGGACGACTGTCATAGTGATTTAGAAACAGGTTGGCTGTAAAAGATGCATACATTTACCTGCAGGATGAGTAGCGTTTTGAACTTTTCACCCCAATGGGGTCATGTGTTAAAAAAGTGACAAAATTCTGTTAAATTCTAAAACTAAAAAATTTCAAAATCCGAGAAAATGGTTTGGCGATATCATGGGTGTAGCTATCTTGCCCCAAAATTTGGCGTTGATGAATGCGCTTGACGGTTTCGGAGAAAACGCATTTTATGGACAACGATATGACCTACGAACGACGGCCATCCGCGCCATTGCATTAGCTCTGGTGACACAGTCAAGCAGAGCTAATAAGGACAGGTAGGGCTTACATGATAAATTTGAGATCTATAAGGTTGTTTCTGGATGGAGGTTTCACCAGAAATGGTACATTATCTCTGGTTTCACTCTTATCGGCCAATTTCATTAGCACGTTAAAAATAGACATCTAACGTCAAGACTTGGTAGTCATGGACTAGACCTAAATATGGACAAAACTATTCACCAAACCTACGAAGCCAGATGAAGTCGAATGTATCGTGAGTTGAATCGGCATGCTATATATAACTGCGGTTCAATACTGAATGTCCGTCCATATTTTAAGAAGAACTAATCAATACATTCATAAATATGAGAGGACGTGCAACTGAACCCCACTAACTACATACCTACAAACATTAAAACAGTGAAATAATATTATAATAGGTTAAGGTTAAGAATCGCTAACCTAATGAAACATCTAATATATAAAAAAATCAAGTCTCGGGTCATCATTTCGTTTAATGTTTCTCCTCAATTTGCTACATAATCATATATTATTTATATCAATGTTGGCCAGTATAGTTCGTTTCACTATTATTTGTTTGTTGATCAAACGGACGTTAAATAATTTTATCTTCTCTTAAAATTTCTCCAATTCCGGGTTTTTCCCTTTATCTATCGATATGATCGACTATTGAAAAAAAGGACCCAACCATGAAAATCAAACTGTGATAAATTCGAAATATATATTTTAGATGTAGATGGATAAATCTGGATGGAAACGAGTGGATGAAATGATCAGCACGTGTAGCGGAATTATAACTATCAAGGTACTGACCTTTGATCCTAACATCACACTGGTCTAGAGATGTTTATTATTGGTAAGCATGGTAAAATCGCCCATGCCAACGTTGAAAACCTCATCTGAAAAGTCCAAGACGCTTGAGCTATATTGTGTATCCCTGGTTGAATTTGGTAATCTGTCTCGCACTGAAAGGTGCCTCTTGGGAGTTTAATTTTTGAAATCCCATGCTGACGACTTAGAACTGCGGTTTATCAGAGAAGTTGTGTCCCCCCAATATTCCGAATTAGCTGGCTTTACCCGCCATGTGCATGTCACGGCTTAAGGGCCCAATGTAAATGTCACCGCTTTGAACAATATATTTTGCTGGCTTGTGTTATAGGCTCAGTTCGAGGATATCCAATATGGAACTTCAGAAACCATCCATAGAGGGTTTCTAGCAATTTCCCTTGTAAACCATTGCTGTAATGTTGAGTTGCTCATTTCACCAAAGAGTAAAGAGGCCCGGTGGGTGAATCACACTCTTTGACTAATGCTGAGCTTCTAAACTTCTTGCAATGTTTGTAACAATGCTCACCTTGAACATTGTCACAAAAATGGTGTAATTTTCATGTTCTGAGACATCAACTGAGTGGCCGGGCGACTTTGTTGTATTGCATTTTGTAGCTTTAAAGCAGAGGAATTCAACTTGGGCCAATCTTAAGGAAATGCGGATCTACATGTCAAAGAGATTACATGTAAGTGCAAATTAAGAGCTTAAATTTCTATTTTACACTGCTGTTCACGTGTTAGGGGTAATCTATGTTACCATGTATTTCAGCCGCAGAAATAGTTTCTGTCAAGTTAAGCGCAAACTGGTAATTGATAACAGTAGAATTACACACCAAACGTGCATGTATTATTCATGTACAAACAACGACTGCAATGGATAACCCTAAGATATAGCATTTACGAGTCTAAATTCATTTCTAAGGCACAAATATGAATCGAACTATTTCCGTCGATTGACCCCACGTATAAGTGTACACGAACACGGACCACAAAGCAAGGTAAATTAACTTTATTTCCTGATTTCACACTTGGTGAATTTCTACCAAAATTCCAGGTCAAGTTGAAACTTTTCGGATGTCTTTAAACTAATTAGCCGCATGCTGTAAAGATCGTTGCTCTTAATTACAGACTTTCTGCTTGCATTTTTATGCCAAACTGATGAATGCACACCCGCATTAAGTCTGCGTTATTAGACGTCCATTCTGACAATCATGTATAATATTGTATTACAAGCCACCACATTGTGTTTATTCAATATATTCCAGTAATACGGTTTACCCCAGTATTGAGCAGTTAGTATATTGGATGTAACAGTCAGGATGTAAAAGTCAGCCGATGCCCTTATCTCTTGCTAGACACTGCGCAGGTGTTTCATCCACATCATACATACGTACATTGTATAGATGGAAGCTTTTTATGTCCCGAATACATGTACACGTAGTTCGATAATGCCTGACTAACACAACGGTCTATTGCACCTGCAGCCTGTGTGGGCTGAAGATTAGCTCTACTTGACTACATATATGTCAGTAGAGATATATAGTTGTTCTGACGCGGGAGTGTGTGTCTTTCGTCCTCCGTGAAACGTGATTTCTCGGAAACTGGGAATCGAATTAACGCCAATTTTACAGAGAGGTAGTTAGCCACAATGTCGCCTCAAACCACCATTATGAGCTGTGCTTTGTGCCACTGCACAGCAGAGCTACTGTCGTCACGCGGGCATCGTTCGTCCGTCCGTCGTCTGTAAAACCCGATTTCTCAGAACTCATGATCACCAGGCAGATTAATGCAAATTTTGGTGGAAAGGAACCTTTTTACCATATCTCCAGATCATTTTTTGTTGTTATTCAAAATTTTGCATTTTTGATTTTTTTTTAAGATTTGTTTTTTTTTCGTTTTTGTTAATATGGGACCATATGAGAGAAAAAAATTCAAGTTTACATTCTCTTCTTAAAGCACATGACAGATTCACTCCCAAAAATTCATGCATGCTTCTAGGGAGGGTCTCTACCAAAGGTGCATAAAGATTGGCAAAATTTCAAAATTGGCCATTTTTTCCGTTTTCGTTAACATGGGACCATATCTGCATATGGGAGAAGAAAAAACTGTAAACGTCATCTTGCCTGAAAGTGCAAAACAGATTTGCTCCCAAACTTTTATGCATACTCATAGGAAAGGTTCTCTACCAAAGTTTCATAAAGAATTGTGAAATTTCACATTTTGGACTTTGGCCAAATGTTTGTTGCTGGACAGACGATTTTCGAAATGCTACTCCTATAGTTATTATGAGTCTTTTCCAACCAAACGTTTATGAGTGTTTTCTGTCACAGTCCATATAAAATTGGCTTCTTGAAACACTCCAAGGTCAAAGTGTCCCATATATACTCTACCAGTAAACCCGAAACCCAAATCAAAATCCGTGTCACTCTGCATCCAGCCATATTTTGAGTTACAGATAATTTTGAGGCAAGCGTACCGAATGACCTCAAAATGACCTTGACCACTACAAGGTCAAGGATACCCCATATGCCTATATGATGTACTAGTACGCCCGAGTCCCAAGCTTTTCTCCATATCGATCTATGACTGGTCGCTTTCGAGCTACAGGACACTTTGTAACAAGCGCAATAAAATGACCTCAAAATGACCCTGAACAGTACAAGGTCAAGGTACATCATATATGCTCTACTAGTACCCCCGAGACACAAATCAGAATCTGTTCACTCCGACTGCGGCCAGCCATTCGAGTTACAGGCCAGCAAGTGCACCAAATGACTTCAAAATGAAATTGGACACTACACGGTCAAATGATGCCCACATATGTTGTACTAGTACCCCATGCTACCAAATTTCAGTCAATTTCGCTTTATGAGTGGCCATTTCCAAGAGAGTTTTATTTTTTCATTTTCACAATGATCCCAATGTTAAGTTCAATCTTTTTTAAAAAATACATTTGGAATTTCGAAATTTCAAGAAGTAACTTTTGTGTGTGGACTGTCACAGGGAACACATTAAAATTATGCACGTAGAGGGAGTAGTGGTTTTCGAAAATCGTCTTTCCGTAAAATTTTCAGGTGCACTGCCACATGTGTACCGCATGACCCCAAAGTGACTGAACACTCCAAGGTCACAGACACATTATATGCGTTGCACTAGTACAATCGAGTCATAAAGTGGCTCTATTTTGCTATACGATTAGCCATTTCCAAGATATTTGCAACTTCTCATTTTCCCTTTGGTCACAAAATTCTAGTTAAAAATGTATTTTCAAAATTCCAAGAAACAACTTTTGTGACGACTGTGAGATCTAAGATGCTTCAGAGAATTTTCAAAACGCTACACCCTGCAGTTTTGATTGTTTTTTTCACCAAACTTTGCAGAGCAAAGCAAACAGAGTGCAGTTGAGTGGAATTTGGGACTCATTGACACTAGTGACACATACGCTACAGAAAATAAGTTAAGGATATTAAATATCCTTAACTTTTTGTGTAGTTCATATATGCTATAGGTGCACGAATAGCATATACCAACTACACAAAAAGTTAAGGATATTTAACATCCTTAACTTATTTTCTGTAGTGTATATGGGTTACCTTGGGCCTTGCAGTGTTGAACATCATAAAGTGGCCTGCATCCCGCAAAACGAAAATGGTTTGTGGTAGGGCGAAACGGAGTGAAACTTGGGACTCGGGGAACTAGTATAACGTATATAGGGTACCTTTAACCTGGTAGTGTTTAAGGTCATTTTGGGGTTATCCGATGCACTTGTCCCAAAATGGCATATTACTCGAAAATGGTTCAGTGAAATGTTGGACTCGGGTGACACTAGTATCACATATATGGCTTTGTACCTTTGACTTTAAAGTCTTCAAGGTTATTTGGGGGGGGGGGGGGGCATTCAATCTACTGGTCGCAAAGTGGACAGTTGCTCGAAAACGGTTGGTGGTAGAGCAAAACAGTGAATTTTGGGATTTGTGGAAGTAATACATACATGGAATACCTTTGACCTCGTTGTGTTCAAGGTGATATGGGGGACACCCGGTGCGCATGTCACAAAGTGGCCTGTAACTTGAAATGGTTGTCTATAGAGCGATGCGGATATTAAATTTGAGACTCGAGGTAAGACACATGCTGACACTCATATGGGGTACGTTTGACCTTGAAGTGTTCAAGGTAATTTCGGGGTCATTCAGTGCACTTGTTGTAAGTGTCCTGTAACTCAACAAAGTTTGCTATACAGTGCAAATGGAGTGAAATTTTGGACTTTGGGAGCATAGATAGCATAAATATGGGGGTACATTTGACCTTGCAGTAGTATGCATGTTTCAAAGTGGCCTGTGATTCGAAAACGGATGGTCCGTCGAGAGAAATTAAAGGAGTCAACTTTTTGACTCAGTGGCACTAGTAATACATGCATGGGGTATTTTTTATCTTGTAGTGGCCTGCTGGTATACATAAATGCCATGTTTGAGAGCAATCAGTGCTTTTGTTTCAAAATTTGTGGAACATTAGTGTTCTATTTTAATTTCCATACTTTTTTGAACGTCAATGGAGCGCTTCTTTTCATTTCTTTTTTATATCTTGGGTACTTGCAGTGATAAAGTGTACCGGCAGGACTGACCCTTCCATTAACCCAGGGCTTACAACGAAATGGGATACCATATAGATTTACCAGCACTACACTACGTTCTAGATAATTCAAAATATGACTGAATTGAGCTGACGCATTTACGTTATCTGCTTACATTAGACGGATGCAAATGAATCTCTTTCGTTTCCAGATGCTCCAAACACGCAGGATGATCGTGTTAGGAAACCTATTTTAACTTTTTTTTTATTTAAAAGAGCATTAGATTGACAAGGGAAGCATTGAGCGAACCACCTCCCCGGTCAATGCAGACACAAACATCTATCACAACAAACTTCATTGTCATGATGTTTTATTCGGTGGTAATATATATTAGATCTGAAATTATTACTCCTGTTGCTCTGCTATATATAACGTTTCTACAAACAAGAAGAATTTATATACCTTTATACACTAGGCTGTGTAAATTTAAACCACAATAATAGGCCCAGGGGCATTGGCGTCTTGCTTGAACACTTAATTGCCACTCAGACTTTGCCACTAGTGTGCTTTGGCTTGCAACCCGCCGTGACTGACTTTAGTTCTGCATGCAAACGCAGATATTTAGATCTGCATGCATGCAAATGCAGATCGCTTGTTTTTCTTTTCTTCGTTTTTCGTTTTTTTTTTGTTCCAAAAACTGCTCCGTTAAAACGATATTTCGAGACGGAATCTTCGAGAGTGAGTAAATTTATCACTCTTGTAGATCTCTCCACGAGGACTCGTCACCGAAAATGTTGGTAATGATCTGCATTAATTAACCTAATTAATTACCCTAACTAAAAGTCAAACTTGCTCTATTTGTGGAAACCGCTGCCCGTAGAGCGAAACTAGGGTAAATTTCGCCCCCCTTGGGTAGAAAGAACGTACATATACAACTTCTGGAACTTCTTTCAAATCGTAGGTGTCATGTCCAAATGACAATTTTGAAAATCGGCCCTTATCTCGGAAACCGCTGCCCCTGGGGCGAATTAAGCTCAACTTCTACTTCTGGGATAGAAAGAGGGTACATAATTATGCAACTTCTGGAGGAATCACCAAGTCACATACGGGACATGGCAATTTTGATAATCAGACTGTATCCTGGAAATTGCTCCCAAGCTTTAGCCTCAGTGATTCTATCACTCTTTTGTACCAAAACTGGCATCCATATCTTGAATTTGCCTGCGAGTTCTGTCTTCTAGACTGATTTGCTTTTCTTATTCTTTTTTCTTCCGGACACTGCTCCGTTAACACGTCTCAAGACAGGTTATTTGAAGAGTGATGGACCTTGGCAAAAAAGTGAGGGAGGGAGGGAGGGAGGGAGTGAAGTGAAGTGAAGTGAGTGAATGAATGTGTGAGTGAGTCAGTGTGTGTGTGAGTGAGAGTGAGGTCGGAGTGAGTACCTAAATAGTAAATAAATAAATAAAGAAGGAAAGAAAGAACGTAAAAAAGAAGGAAACAACGTAAAAAAGAAAGAAAGAAAGAAAGAAAGCAAAAATAAAACAAAAGACGTAAGGTGGCACATGCTACGTTCAATTACACAGCCGAAGGAATAGATTTTTGCCTAAAAATAGCAAGTTGTAGATCTTGTGTTGGGATATCTAATATCCCGTTTTACCCCCCCCCCCCCCTCCCATGGCATTAAAACGGGATATCGCCCGCCCGGAGGTGTACTGAGAATATAAGAGTGTACGAATGACAGACTGCCATGGCCGAGTGTCACAAGTTTCCTGCCATACAGACGACAGCAAGCCCGCACTGGTGCCATTGTTAGCAGTATTGGGGCAGCAGGCAGGTGGCACGTGCAACTCATTGTTACCGCGTGTATCGACATGTTGGTGCCATCAAGTGTACCGGTATATGCGCCACGGGATATGCACGTGGCAGCAGGAAGTAGGCCCATACAAACCGATAAACATATCGCCGTTCACAGGCTTTTACACACATGATTACCGGGGAGCCTGGGCTATCTTCCCAGGTGCTCAGCCCACAGAGCAACCCCGGCGCGACCCAGGTGGCGGATAGGGGAATGACCCTTAGCTAAAGGTTAGCCAGCTACTTTAGCTGGC
>JAAUYG010078656.1_pt1 | contig 10688 bp, 8 predicted proteins | sample 7278091 | NCBI WGS metagenome assembly JAAUYG01 (sample SAMN14350201, study PRJNA611818) | marine sediment metagenome | isolation source: surface marine sediment (0.6m) | place: French Polynesia: Moorea | collected 2018-08
ACTGACATTTGTCCATAACTCACAATAAATATACAACTCACAATAGGTAACTGACATTTGTCCATAACTCACAATAAATATACAACTCACAATAGGTAACTGACATTTGTCTAGAACTCACAATAGACATGAAACTTACAATAGGTATCTGACATTTGTCCATAACTGACAATAGACGCGTAACTCACAGTCGTCGTCTACATGTGTTTATAAATTACAGTAGACATCCCTACATCGTGCATTGCATGTACGCTACATTAGACATCAGATATCGCCTGCATATCAAACTAGACATTTACCTTTGCCTATAATTCACATGCGCTTTTGTAAGTCTTGGTCCAACCTTTGTAAAACCCGATTTCTACCTTTGTCTCTGTACATCTGTCTATGTATGTCATAATAGACATCTGACTTACCTGTTCGTCATAATAGATATCTGGCTTTGTCTACAACTCACAATAGACATCTGGCGTTCTGAAAGTCTAAGTGTGGGTCTTGTATGCTCGCTTAATGGCTCTGATATTGTCAGAATGGGGTATGAGATGACTTTGGAAACTATTTTGATAAGCCATCAATTCGGAGTGATTATATTGCCTAATTTATTCTAAGCTACACGTTTGTTTTACGTTACACGTTACTTACAGGTTTGTCCATCGGCAATAAGTTAAATGTTGAGTTTTTCTGTCCACTTTCCCAGGTCGTTTAAGCACTGGAACTGATCTGTAATGACTAGGTTGAAACATAATTAGTCGAGGCAAGCGGATTCCCTTTTGAAGAACAATTTTATTAGACAGAAATTATTAGATAAGGATCAACATTTGATGCATTCATTCATCGTCTATGTGTACATCTTTCAGTCGCAGGTTACTACATGTACTAGTCAACTCAAACTGCGGAAGTTTTGTTTTGCACGCTTTGGCTCTGCTTTAAGCCAGACTTCTGGACTCCGTTGCGACCCAATGAGGTCAAGCAGAACGGCTTTGTTTGCAGTTGGGGTGATAATCCCTATGTATAGTACGTGTTGGCAATTGGCGGTCAAGGTCGACGAACGACTCGAACTGTCGGGCAAATTGCATGAATTGTGCGATATCCGGCGCTCCCCGCAGCCGGCGCGGTGCCTATAACTGTTACCACAGTGACAATGTTCTGTCAAGGAACGCGTTCAGCACCGGCTCGAGATAACCGCACGCACGCTCGTGACACCGTTTGAGGGCAGAACAAATAAAACCTGTTGATTCTTCGCAGATCGGCGTGGCATCCTGGAACTGGCGGAAGTGTGCAGTTTGTAATGACTGATAGGGTCAACAGCGTCGCGTATGATTCTCGCGAATGAGAAGAAAATACATATCAATCTCGATTTATTTGGAAGGTGTTCGCTAATGGCTTAGAAATCCTGTCAGGGGCCGTGTCGGACGAGGTGACAGCGTGTACTGGTAAGGTCGAGCGATTGTCAACAGTTACCTGCCAGCCAGTGAAGTGGCGAGGCGATTGTGGGCTATTGAGCGAGGACTCATCTACGTATCTGTCGGGTGTGGTAGAATGGTATCGCTACAGAATCTTATTGTCTGAACAGGGTTGACAGCAGGACGGCTTGGATGCGTCAATATATTGTTTGACATACACTACACATAAAAGTTAAGGATATTTAATATCCTTAACTTTTTGTGTAGTGTATATATGCTATACGTGCCACAGTTGTCTACAAATGCACACAACAATTTAAGGATATTCAATATCGTTAATTTTTTGTTTAGTATATGTCACTGTGTACATGCATGTAAAGGCAAACAATACATTAACAGGTCTAAGTGGATGATATATGCCTTAATACACAACCATGTCGCTGATATAGACCCCAGTGGTACATTGAAACCTGTCTTGAGAGACCACCGTTGTGAGAGACAACCTGTCTTGAAGGATCAGATATTCCTGAAGACCCCGCATTTCAATGAAACTGAACCTGTCACCAAAAACCTGTCACCAAAAACCGCATGCCTTAGTTAAGAGACTAACATTTTAATGGCCAGTGGGGTGGTTTGCTGTAGGAGTCTTCCCTCGGCTTGCTTCTCTTCAGTGTTGGTGATGTCGTTTGTCTAAATGCCTGACAGTAATTCGTATCTACACAGTACATATACAAATCTTACATATCTACACAGTACATATACAAATCTTACATATCTACACAGTACATAAACAAATCTTACATATCTACACAGTACATATACAAATCTTACATATTCGGAATTAAGATCTGATGAAGCAACACCACCACTGACGTCACCAATGACGTCAGAACAAAGCTGAAAACAGAGTGATGACATGTGTTTATAATAACACCTGGAAATGCAGAGAGAGAAAAAGGGGAAATCAGACCAGACCACTTGTTCGATCTCGTTCCATATTAAAAATATCAAAATTAACATGGCAATTAACCCACTCCACCCCACTCCCGCCCCAGAAATTTATACAGATATTTAACATCAATAGTCATTCATGTATGAAAAGTCCAAATGTGTATTTAGACTTGAAAGGGCAAATTCAAGCCTACTCAGAGTTTGAAGGCTTGTATCTCGAAATGGAGCAGAAGTTGGGCCGTATGGTACTCTTAAACATTAATAGGAAGCCATATATAGGAAGTCCACCCAACCCTTAGATTGGCTTTGAATGAGTGTCAAATTGAAGGACGGGCTAGGAAATTGTGTACTGTTTCAATGATGGTAGCTACAGCTGTTATTAAGCAAAGCTCCAAGGTTAATGGATCTCGTGTTTCTAAATATAATTACTGATGCAGAAGGAACTTATTATTATTTCCGACTTCGTATACGATGGAGTCCTTACTCTGGAATGTCACGTTGTTGTCACGTGGTTGGTAGCGTGATGCAGAATCTAACAGATTATCTCATCTACATCTATTTACGAAACAGTAGAAGAACGTGCGAACGTTTGGGGGTGTTCTGTGGGATAAAGTCTCAATACAATGTATTTAGATAGAAATTGTCTGCATATAGGGTCCGAGTACACGCAGCTACATATTGGAGGACCGACACTTTCATTTTACAATCTTGATGAATTAAGTTTTTTTTTTATAATGAATGAAAGTGTGTATAAACTTTCTATCTATTTATCTCTCTATCTATTTTTGTTCACTATATGTGACGTCACTAGGCTGATTAGAGTCAGGTAAAACGTAAGTGACTATTGCATGTGCCGCTAATCACAAAATCACAGACGTTTCCAGTTAGTGTTGTTACTGTGCAGACATTCTTATATTGAACTGAACTCTAAATAATAACAACCATCCGGAGATCAAGTATTCCAATATCAGTCATTCCAATACCAGGTATTCCAATATCAGGCATTACAATATCAGGCATTACAATATCAGGCATTACAATATCAGGCATTCCAATATCAGGCATTCCAATACCAGGTATTCCAATATCAGGCATTACAATATCAGGCATTACAATATCAGGCATTACAATACCAGGCATTACAATACCAGGCATTACAATATCAGGCATTACAATACCAGGTATTCCAATATCAGGCATTACAATACCAGGTATTCCAATATCAGGCATTACAATATCAGGCATTACAATGTCAGGCATTACAATATCAGGCATTCCAATATCAGGCATTACAATATCAGGCATTCCAATATCAGAAATTCCAATATCAGTCATTCCAATATAAGGTATTCCAATATAAGGTATTCCAATATTAGGTATTCCAGTATCAGGCATTCCAATATCAGATATTCCAATATATGTATTCCAATATTAGGTATTCCAGTATCAGGCATTGCGGAGATCTTCCCGAAGTAGAAATAATCCTAGACAAATCTAAACACAGATTTCAGGGATTATAGTTTATGTCCGTGGCAACATCGCCATAGGGTAAGTCTTATACCACTGTGGCAATCTGTCTGCATCTGTATCTACTACAGGCGTCAGTATGTGACATGATGGACTATGGATATCATTGTATTCGCAGAAGGTGGCGGGCGCCATTAATTGTGAATGTGATGACGTCACGATTTGACTTGGCTCGGCAGCGCGTAGTGTCTCACAGCAGGAAATTTATTGATCAGCAAACTGATCGCTTTCTGTTCCAGGATCGAGCTGAGAGAAAGATCCCGAACAGAGATCGGCGCCAGCTGTTATCACTGCTGGTGGAGATGCAGAAACGAACCGAAGCCAAAGAAGGCTTACGTCATGTAAGGTTTTATTTCACGGAGAGTGAGTTTTGGGGGCCTGATATAGATAATCTCCTCTAAGATTCTCATATGATATTAGTGGATGGCGTCTAACAATCATCTCCATGACATAGACGCACAAATTTGAAGCATGTTTTCTATTAAAGGGAAACGAACACAGCTACAATGTAGCCTGCACACCTAACATGGCCTGGAATGAGCTGGGGTTTCAGGTAACTTAAGTATACTTTTACTCAGATTAAGAATGATACGCAGGCTAGTGACGTGAGACAATATCTTGACTTGAGATCTCCACTTCCGAACAATCTACATCTACATATGTATATGTGTAACTATGCCGTTCCAGACAAAAGAAGAAGAAGAGGACGTGAACCTCTTCTTTGAGGCGGATATCCTCCTCACAGTGCCCCAGGCAGCCGAGATATTACAGGATCTATCCCGTCGGCGGAAGCGGAAACTGGCAGAGCCTCTGACCAAGCGCTGGACGCTACCTATTCCGTACGCTTTCGATGGTTCACACAGTAAGTGTAATGTGAAATTTCCATATTCCCGACAGTAAGTGTAACGTGAATTTTCTGTGGTTCTCACAGCAAAGGCTAATGTTGATATTCGATGATTTCCACAGTACGTGTAATGTGAATATAATATGTGGCCCTAATATTAAATGAAATGTGTTAGTTTTTTTGGAGTTTCGAGTCTCAATTTTAGAGTATGTGTAATGTGAACTTTCTATGTTTCTCACAGTAAGTGCAACGTGAATTGTAATGTGAATATTCGATGGTTTCCACAATAAGTGCAATGTCAGAACCTTTGTTAAGGAAGGGCCTGCCACGAATTGTTGTTCGTAAAAAATGACTAAAACACCAATGACTATAGAAGCAAAACCCCTTCCAATTTATTTCAGCCATTTTAGTTGGACTGAGGTATGGATGTTAGCATGCAGACAGGACTAATATCCACCAGAGAAAGTAATCTTGTTTCCTCCCAATTTCCCTCCCTAGATGGTCGTCTGGACAAGGCGTCCCTCTGTCTGTCCACCTGCCCCCCTACAGGGCACACTTCGTGTCTATGGTGTGCCCCCCCCCCCTCCCCCCATACAGGGCACACTTCGTCTCTATGGTGTACCTGCCCCCGGGCTGAAATAATTCTTACCAAAGAATCTGTTGACACAGTCATTTCCAGTCTGCAACATCAAACGTGAAAAACTCTGTATGATGTCATATTTAAGACGCGATACATCAATGTGCTTTGATGTGGTTTCTTTACACTTTCCTCCACCGGTTAGTGATGACCTCTTTCTACTACAGAAAGTTTTGGCAAGGCACAAAACGGCATAAAAGGCAAAAATACTATATCAGCATCATCTCTCTCGATTTTATATAAGAGAGAGATCCTCAGACTGAGTGGTATGATCAAATATGTTTCCACATACTGTTCTGACATTTTCTTCTAAATACATTTTTCGTTTATGTAGTTACAAATTCCAACTTCCTCTTCTTGCTTATATCCTACGAACTCATTCATAGTATGCCCGTACATGTACATCGCAATTTGAAACTTACTCAGAATGTCTGACGATGTGCTGTAAATTATTACGGTAATGTCCCGCTGCACTCGTGCGGTTTAGAGGTACATGGTGTGATGTACATTGCACAGTGTACCATACTCTTCGGTGCCTGATCGGGTCTGTTTATGTGCTGCAGACAGTCTTGGGAAAAGTTAGAGGCGCAGCACTGGGCAAGAATCGTATCGCGAGCAAATTTGTGTGATTAAAAAGCGCAAGCATGTAGACACCTTCTACTGTCTCGCAGCTCCTTTGGGAATGCCGCCAAGTGACTGACTGACTTAGAAATCGGCAGTAAGCATCTAAATTTTAGCTTTCAAATTGCTCTGGGACGTCAGAGCTCTGTCTGTGCAGTAGTGCAATAGAATTGAAAAAAAAACCTTTATTTAACGTCGGTTACAACAAGGAACCTTAGTACACAGTTCTATTCAGCAACAACGAAGAAAACTAGCTGAAATGAGAAAGAATGGTGGTTGCACGATATGATAGTGAGGATGAGGATGTGGTAGTTTGTTATTTGAGATTTCCAGTGGCGTTAAGGTGGCCATCACCTCACAGACATAAACGTCGGATTCTTCTCCCTTGCAGTCGGTGATATGACCATGAGTGGTTGAAAGCCGACTATAAGCCTGATCCCCCCCCCAATAACTACAGTCTTCCCCCTCAATGACAATATAGCCAGAGTAATAAAACCCTGCTCGATGACATTGTCATTATGTTGTTGCACAAACTAAGGTGATACGGAAACACATGTAATGTGCTACTTGTTCCCCCGAGATCCCACTAAGACCATTGTTCAGCTGGCTCTGGCAGTTAATACACTGGAACTCAATACTTCACAACAACTTCTAATGGAACTACATGCTACATGTCGCAGCAGCAGCAACTGATTTTGACTTCTGTAAAAACCAGAATGGTTGCGTTGTGCAAATATAGGACCTCGCCTTTTCAGGATCAACCTTGTTTGCAGTGATAATTTGCCTTTCTCTATTTTAGATTCAGAAGAAGTAGACCGGATACGAAAAGCCCTGGCTTACTGGCAAGAACTTACATGTATAAACTTCCAAGAAGATATTCGCGCCACAAAGAAACTTCTCTTCGTGAAGGGTCGTGGGTAAGAACATTGATGACGGCGGAATGGAGCCAAGCCAAGTGGCGACTCTCTGCCAGAATTGTTGTTCGTAAAATCACACCAGCAAGCCAGACGGTGTTTATCACCTGTTAAGTTATTCGTAGGCTGGAAGCCAAGTTCTTGTTTTCACAAAACAGTAAGAGCCATGGAGGATAGTTACCCATAAGATATATATTTTGCAGGATTAGTTATAAAAGTTGACGCCAGTGACAACATTCCTGGCAGCCAAGTCATCCACATGTGGGCAATTCTGGCATATAATCTGGTCCATACTTAAATACTACTGATGGTACATTTTGTGTACGGACCAACACCATCCTTTCTATAGACATTAAACCATTGGGTGATTTTGTATGTGTTCATACTGTTATATCGTCATTTTGTACGGTAGGTGTTAATACTGTTATATCGTATTCCGGTAAAACAAGTCTTATTTGTCACAAATACAATGTATATTTAGCAAAGCAAACTAATAAGTAAACCTGCGGCCCTTTTTTAATTTGTTGAGTTTAGTACATCCCTGACATGTAGTATCCGGATATCCCCTTCCAGGTGTTGGTCATACGTGGGATACACTCATCAAGTCAATCAAACAGTCTCCATAGGCACCGGCTGCCAATCGGTAAGTGAGCTTGAAAAAAAATCCACTTCTGTTTACTGACTTTCACCCAAGATCAAGACCAGAGGAGTTAATAATGCAAGGGAATAACATAACACAAGGTCATTCTGGGTATAAGGGAATTTAAGGTAAACGTGCCGAGATCTGTCTACATGTGTCCAAATAATTTATGCTGCATCACACGTCACTTTTATTGCTTTTTTGTGTGTCCCATGTCATTTTTTATAAGAATTTTACTATAATAATCCCCTACTTCCAGAATGGCACTATAGCTCACGAAGTGGGACATGCCATTGGGTTCTGGCACGAGCAGAGCCGTCCGGATCGGGACGACTTCATCCGGATACACAGAGAGAACGTGACAGACGGGAAGTTTTACAACTTTCAACCTCGTACCTGGGGTGAAATCATCACTCTGGATATTCCGTACGATCTGGGATCAGACATGCACTACGGTTCCAAGGTAAGCAAACATGGGAAGCCGTGGTGTGTAGAGGCTTAGATTGAAGTAATGCACCCTTGAATTGACAGAGCTACAGGTCGGATCTGGGGAGAGAGGGATGTGGTGGACATGTTCAGGTTTCACGGACAGACATTGTGTGTTTACATTGTGTGTTTACATTGCGTGTTTACATTGTGTGTTTTACAAACTGTACGTATGGAGGCCGGATTTAGGTATCCAAATCCGTTAAAACTGATTAAAGAGTCTGTAAGGGAAGCAGCAAGATCAGGAATAGAACTTATCTCTATGGTAGAATAGAATACAATAGAATACAGTACAATACAATACAACATTCTTTTAGCTTCAGTTTACAACGTATCAAAACATTATCAATCAACACTATTCACCTACAGATACTGCGTGATATAAGATATGAGCTACCGGGGGTATATAGTATTATTACATGGAAAAATGTCGGGGCCGCCATTCTTAGAGCCTCCGTAAAATACACAAGCACGTGACAGCCCGTGTCATGATTGTGCCTAAAAGCGTTTTAAAATATTTACGTTAGACATGCTTTTGAAACCATTACTAATTATTACTCCACATTCTTGCATCATTATAAATAAATGAATTAAACCATATGTAGAAGTAAACGACTTGGGCTGTACCCGACTGAAGTTGTTACGAAGAGGCCATACGTTGCCTGCCGTATCGTGTTTGGGTTTGTCTCTGATAGGTATAATAGTTGGCTTGGATCTTACAAAAATTGTTTATCATAAAAACAAAAGCAAAAACAAATAAGAAGAAGAAAACAGAAAAAAAACCACTCTATCTCGACCAGAGTGTAAGGTAAGAATTCCCGGTTTTGTGGATGACTTAACATAGACAGGATTTCTCCAATCCCCCTTCTGGCCCATAATGGAGAGCACAGAAAGACAGCCGACAGATCCGTTTATTTCCACGGTTATCAAGAGGCGCCAGTTGACCTGGTGTACCGCAATCTTCACTCTATTATCTTGTATTCACCGTACACAATACTACTGCCCAAACACATCAAACACAGCGCCTTCTACTTTACAGTCTTCCCTTGTGTAGGTTTTGATATATAGCTGACCTTTGACCTCCGTGGCGTCCCCCTGGAGACAGTCGGCTGTCTCCTGGCCCAAGCTCTGTGTCCTTCTCGAGGACTGTTTGTCCGCTCGCTGGTAACTACGCACGTGAAAAGAAAGCCAGAACCCGGCCGACTGTTGGGCCAAATATTGGATTGCATGTCAGGTTCTTCTGCTGTAATGTTGCCCTCTCGTATACATCTCTATATACAGCTATGGTGGGAGACTGGTCGAAACTAAGTTGGGTAATAATGAAATACAACGTCCAGGCACAGATACGTACACGCCCAGCCATGGGATTGTATAACATGGCTGCATACCCTTCCTGGTCTTTGCTATTGGGGGTCATGATGCAATTATTTCAACACCAGCGAATGGCTACTCAAACAATTGATTACTTCAAGGCCAACGAAATTCTACTCAACCAAGTTATGGCCATTTTGACAGATGTGCGGCGTTGCTAAGGCTCCTGGCCTGTTGCTATAGCTAAACACGTGTATTTTAGGAACGAAAACCGCTTAGGCAGACTGTGTACCTATTTATGCAAATTGCTGGGCAACAGATTCTGGGGAGTTTCAGCGAAAGTTAGAAAAAATGGAAAAGTCACGTGGCACAGACTGGTTTGTGACTGATGCGAATAAAGATAAACTCCCAATAACGTTAAAACGTAGTTGTCACTACACAAACTGAGTAGGTGAGCTACATCCAAACACTGTATTGAACATAATATAATTAGTGTATACTTATATAACACTGCTTATGATTCGTATTGTTGATTTTGTAAAATGTTTGTGAACTTTGATAAAACAGTGCACAGTTTATGGAAGTCGACTTAATTTAGTTTTATTTCTGTAAGAGTTTGATATATCCGCAGAAGACTGGGTGCTGAACTTTACCTGCATTGTGAAAGCAAAGTTGAATCTATAGTTTGTTTCAGCAATATTTGCTCTAAGGAAAAAGAAATCTTGAGTCTTTTGTGCCCGAACTTAAAATCATACACAAGTGATTGACTTTAACTTATCTTAAATTATTTTCCTTTCATTGAGATTGAACTGGACCTACATGTACCTACTGGTCACACTGAACACCGAACACAATCATGCACATATCGATGCAGTAGTAAAAATTGCTGGCAGCAAAAACATATTTGGCGCAATTAGTAGATGAGTTTTTCGATACGGACACGACGTTATAGCTCGGCCTGGGTCCGTCATTTATGCGTGCACGTGCGTAGGGGCCAAGTTTTGTACTTATTCCAAAATAACAAGGAGATTCTTGTTTTAGTAGTTTAGCCTGAAGGCAAGGTCGTTCTGAGAACGGTCCCAAGCGCTGCTACTGCTGCTGGGAAATCCCACTGTAATATAAGGCTCGTTGTAAGGTTTGCTGGCTGTTACTGAAGAACTTCTGCTGGTCTGTGTAACACGGACAAACTGCACAAATGACGAGCCTACTACTACTACTACTACTACTACTACTACTACTACTACTACTACTACTACTACTACTACTACTACTACTACTACTAACTATTACTACTACTACTACTACTACTACTACTACTACTACTACTACTGCTACTGCTACTGCTACTACTACT
>JAAUYG010091524.1_pt1 | contig 10688 bp, 5 predicted proteins | sample 7278091 | NCBI WGS metagenome assembly JAAUYG01 (sample SAMN14350201, study PRJNA611818) | marine sediment metagenome | isolation source: surface marine sediment (0.6m) | place: French Polynesia: Moorea | collected 2018-08
GTAGTAGTAGTAGTAGTAGTAGTAGGAGCAGCAGCAGGAGTGCATTTAGTATTGATAGCAGAGAAACAACAACAACTACTACTACTACTACTACTACTACTACTACTACTACTACTACTACTACTACTAGATGCTTACTCTTTCCAGCCAGCCGTCTGTCCAATATATTTGCGTTCGTCTTGTTCAGCAGTTTGCTGATCGGACCAAGCCTCGGGTGGCTCATCGACTTGTGTGTCCGAAGAATCAAATGTACGTGTACGAGTAAAATTACATTGAATAATTTTTTATTTCTGTTTACCTGGAACGACAAAAATATAAGTCTATTCTTGATATCCAGATACATATTGTTCCATTACATATAAAGTCCTCACTTTAGCGACTGGTCAATTTTCCGTTTTAAAATGAGAGTCATCTTTTAATAAATAATACTGCTTATTACTCTTAAAAGTAAGAAATCATCCCATTTCTGATCGGACCAGAGTTTTCAATCTTCTGAGAGCCTGACTAAAAATCAAAGCCTATGCTTAAGTATTTCGTGGCCCTAGAAAAATGTATCAAGTTAAAACTTCAATTTCCTTTTCCACTGTATATATAAAAGTTCTCATGTTGGCAATTGGCTGGTCAATCCTCCCCATTTTACATGTGAACCGTCTTTAAATCAGCAATACTATTTAATTTATTGAGACTTTTGAAACTGAGAAATAATGCCATTGTCTTGGGCGCAATTCTCGAAAATACTTAAGCTTAAGTTTAACGTAAATCATTATTCTTTGCAATGTGACTAAGTTAGAACTTAGACATAATTTTCCGAGAACTCCTGCCGTAGAATAATGTAAAAATTTCAATTTCCTTATCTGTAGCTCCTGAAGACAGTCTGTTGGGACGGAGTTTACCCGTCATTCCCCTACTATTCCTGGCCTGTTGCCTTAGCCTTGTCGTCTGCTTCTGTCAGCTGACTACATCACTGCCAGCTGTGTACGTGTCATTCGGTGCCATGGCTGTCTACAGGTGCAGTGTGTTCGGCACTCTCATGGCCTTCTGCAACTTGGTGTAGGTAAAATATTCAGAACTGTAAAAGGTACACTGAAAATCGAGTACCAAATGCCCAGGTGTTTTACGTAGATATTGAACATCGTGGAAACTATGCATATACAAAATCATGTTCTCTGTGTAGCGAGGGGAACTTTATGTACAGATGCTCCCTGGGGCTACGAAATTACATCAATATCTTTTAACGTGTTCAAACACTTTCGAAAACCAACTGATGTGTAAACGTGATAAATATAAGGTGGATGATAGTAACACATAGTTCATAAAGTGACTTGAGCGCCTTTACCATGTCCATATACGTGTGCAGAACTCTAATGACACCCTGATACTCCATAATCCAGTGAAGAGACTTACTATACATGTACTTAGTTACCGGCTGGCAGTGAAATAGGGTATGGACTACCATCAGTCACCAACGGCATTACCAGTAACCAGTGTTTCTAGGTGTTTTCTTCTTCAGTAATCAGCCAACAATTACAGATGACCGCCTCATTATATGGCAGAATAAGCAATTTCTCTTACCAGGGAGACCAAACCATGAAGTTGCTAGCTTTCTAGTGATCAGAATGATCAATTTGTGACCAGGTGTTAATGGGCCCCCTGCGGTTAAAGGCTTTTGCCTCAGCCCAGCAATTTTGCCAGACATGGGACAATTTTCTGAGGTGGCCAGATATCTCCCTTGCCCATTCATTCCATCACCATTAAGTCGTATACCTACTTTCTCTTCGATATGTTTCTATAGAGTACCCTTCAATTCGGGTATTAAGTTACTAACATGTGGTAATGGTGAGTAGTGGTGCTCCCTGGTGGGCTCTGCTGGCAGTGTATGCAATTTACTGTATAGGTGTAATCTTATAATCTTCACGTGAGAATTGTTACTGGAATCTGGTAATATTACTTGATATAGTTAGCTCCCTGATTGTAATTTAATTAAAAAGAACCAAAGGGGCTGACTAGCATAGACGAAAACTAATTACGCAGTAAAGTAGGAACCTAATTTTCAGGTTTCCGGCTGACCACTTTGGCTGGATTATAGGGATCAGTTCCACAATAGCCGGGCTTGTGTCTGGGCTCCAGTTTGCACTGGTCATCTGGATTGAACGTACAGGGGACGGTTTCTTCATGGTAAGCTACCCACATCAAATTGATCGCAGGTACACCCGGTAATCTTGGATCTAGTTTAAGGGCTCCACATGGGTAAAAAACGAAATGCGACAAGGCCACTTTAAAAATTGTAGAAGTCCGACGTGGCCTTTTACAAAAACTGTAGAAAGTGACGTCAATGTCTTTTAAAAAGTGACATGGGGATATAAGGAAAAAATTAAAGGTGACGTGTGCCGTAGCATAAATTATTTGGACCTATGTGGAACCCTAGGTTACATCTACAACAATATTTATCCTGTTTATATCACACACAAAAGACGCCACAAGAGCCCATTTTAGCAGTCTACAACATGTATCTTCCTCACAAAATGCCATGCTTTCTGTACAAAATTGGGCCAAGCCCTCCTTCCGGTAGTTCGTTTCAGACTTTGTGGTGGTGGTGGTGATGATGATTTCGTCACACCCGTTTGACAGTGTATAAAACTGGATCTAGTTATCCTAAACCCTGATCCGTAATTGTCTAGCTTAGGGAAATTATTTAGGTACATACATGTAATAACAAGATTAATCAACTCGAGCTAAACCTCTCTCCATCAATGTTACTGCGTAAAAGTCATGTCATTCTTGCTATTTCATCTTGGTAAAAATTCTTCTTGTTCCGATGTCAAAGACTGGTGATATATTCCAGGTGAATGTGATGCTAGCACTGACGACTGTGGTGGCCCTGAGTCACCCCGTGTACATCCTGGGGAAAAATGTGCAGTGTACGAAAACATCATTGACATGCGACACCAGTGATAATAGGGACGGGGATCTAAAAACGTTATCCTTGACCCGGGTGAACAAGCTGGACTTAGATATTCCCAAGCGAAACAACGAAGAAATGGCAGAGTAAAGATTTATAGCAGTTCTGGTATACGTCAGCAAGGTGATGGACAGTCAAAGGATTCAAAGTGGCCGGATGTCACGTGACTCGTCGGTCAGTCACGTGACAACGCATATAGTTGTAGATCATGGGCAGTTTGCTGAACTTGTCGAGAAGCGGACGAAACCTACCAAGACTTCAAGCAAACGTATATAGTTCTGTGGTAATCATCCATCGATTTGAACAAAGAAATAGGTCTATGTAATTACTGCCAGAAATATTAAGGCCGTATGTAATGGCATCACAGCCCATAAGCAATTCGCATGCCATCGGGAGAAGTCGACATTCACTCACTGCAAGTATTGTGGTGACGCTAGAGCGAAACAGGTGTTGCTGCCGGATGAAATTGGATCATAATATTTGTAGTATGTGCCATGTGAAACGACTTTAAAGGAAAGGCTCAGTCTTCTAGTTATTAGTTACGTTTTCAACGGTCTAGGGACTATAATAATTTTATAGTTTTGCATCAAATTGTAAAGCTGTAATTCCCATTGCCCCCAGCGAAATTTCCACCTGTATGTTATAAGTGTGTTATTGCATCTACAGAGTAGAATCCCGCATAAAGACCATACCAGAATTAAGACCATCCCCATCAGTGGAACAAAGCGTGCAGACCAGTGCTGTTTTGTGTCACCATTGAGACCACCCCACAATTAAGGCAACGTTGGTCTCGATCGTGAGCGGTCTAACTCTTGAGGTTCCACTGTATTTAGGTCTAAGCGCTGAGATTCGACTGTATTTAGGTCTAAACTCTCAGGTTCCACTGTATTTACGCCTGCCCTATCCACCTATCCTTTTTCCGTCAACAAACGAATACTTTCGACTCATTCTGCTTTTTATCGAACAAGTTGAAAAGAGGGATATTTTACAACTTTTGATGATTACAGTTTGACAGTGGTTTTATCGGTATCTCATTTTTATCATCATGCCATCCCTCTGTATTTTATTCTATGGCTTGTTGCAATAAATAAATACGCTATCGCCGATGCCACATATTCATCATGGTCAGAAGCATCATCATTCGGCCATTCATACATATATGTTGATACTTAATCTTTCAGATGCCCACATATCGGTGGACTAACCTGCTGACTTGCCTGGCGTTTGTATGACAAATGCCATTTACCGCATGTTCAAATGAAATAATGAATGTACTGGATCTTAGGGGAATATCAGTGTATATTCAGTGCATTCCTGGATTTATTGATATGTTCAACGTACATGTATCAGGGTGGTATCTCAGAAAATATCTGTCTATGCATTTGCCAGTTCTGTGGGAATATATCATTTTAAACGTATTTGGAATTAATTTAGTTTTTGGATTTAACCTTTTTCTCAGTATGTGACTTTGAATGTTCGGAGCATTTTGTGTTTGGCACATGTATAGTACATGGACGAAATACGAGAAAATCAAGAAATACCAATCGGGGATAGCAACTAGTAGACTGAACACGGATTGCCTGTGCAGTAGCAAGTTCCTTTATTTTTAATTTCCTCTTTGCAAATCCAACGTGTTGACAGCGTATTGTCAGTGACTAATATACAGCTTTGCCTTATTCGCTTGACACGTGTAGCTTCATTTTGTACGTGATGTCAACGAGCGGTGGAGGGTGTCTGCTCACCCTCAGTTCCTCGATATCGAACGCATCGCTCTGGAACAGCGTATCAATATCTACTTCCTGTCGCAGCATCGTCAGATTCAACTGATGTCCATCGTAAGTCCAAGAGCCGAACTTGAACTGACAAAACCAGTCCCGAGTCGCTTCTTCTTCCTCATCGTTTTGGGGTTGCGTGTCGCCTTTGTAGAAGTACGAATCCTTGTCTTCCTTATTATCGCTCTCCTTTGAGTCCCCCGACGGTTTTCCCGCCAGGCATTGCGTGGTGAGTGACGTAGGTGTGACGACGGATATCATGCCGCTGGAGCTGATGACAGCCGTACCCTGGGCAACGAAATTGGCGCCACTTGAGACACTAAAAGGATGACAAGAAAAGAAGGCCGACTGAATAACCGAATTGTGAATAGGTTATATGAAATAAATCTTACATACAAAGATTATTTTAAGTAAACTGTGTTATGACCCTTTAGTTATTGAGCGATTGTGTTTCCTGAATGTTACAGAGTCGTACCAATGGAAAGTTGATTACGTTTTAAGTCGTCACGACCTTTTTAGTTCATATAACCGAGTATCGTTACATATTAACAGTAACATCCATTAATGATTATGTAAACTACTCCGGAAACTGAATACAACAAGAATTCAACTAGGCTTGTAGCCACAGAAGGCTGAATTGAGGCTGTTATTCCATTTTAAAAGTTTTTTCTTTTTATGACGTGGGCCTGTAATATACTATACAAAATGCCCTAAAAGACAATGACTAAACTCCGATACAGCAAATCATTGGTTATAAAAGCCGAGATGTGTTCATTAGCCATGCAATCCCTACATCACAGACGTCGAACATCGGTCACTTACTCGTTGAAAAAGGCGATGTCTGGAGCCCAGATCTTACTGACAGGCAGACGAATTGTTTCCACTCCGATCTCTTTAGGGTCCCACCTAAGTCGGTAGTCACTCCATTGCTGCAAAAGAAAAGACAACTGCATGAATGAAGCGAGACAAATTCTTGCAGCAGCAACAGTGGCGCTTGAAACAAATTTCTAAATTTCTTTCAAATGGGTGTGGCGAATGTGATATTGGCGTACATGTAAAAGGACAATTTCGAAAATAGCTGTCGAGATCTATAAAGCCCATCGATAGCAAGTATATTCCTGTTAAATGTCTAGCAGTTTTCATCGACATATCCTAGTTCTAAATAAAATATGTACTTGTGGTGAATCTCTTATTCGTCTTTGAGGTTACTGTTATGTGTATTAAATTTGAAGCAAGAGCAAACAAAAACCGTAACGTTAAAAAAGACGGAAACAACTTTTAGCATTACGTAACGTGCGACTAATGACATCAGAATGAACGTTCCGTGTCACAGATTGTGTAACATATGTTACTTGGTTACCATACCTGATACTCTTTACCACATGTTACTTTGTTACAATTACGTGGCTGCTTCTATTCCGGTACCATAGTTGCTATTCATGCTATTAGAATCATGGTTGATGCGCAATTTATTGCTATGGATTTACATGCCGCTATAGCCGTTACTCTATTGCTGTGGCTGTTACTCTTACAATAGCCACAAATCTGTTATTAACCTGTAATTCTGTTACAATGGCTGGTCGATTTTACAATCCCTGTTACTCTGTTACCATAGCTATCCAGACGAAGGCAGAGACGCTAGCCAGACCCTTCCCCCTCTGTTTGACCCTAAGGATGTTTTGCCAAGACACAGCAAACTTGATTTCCGTGGCCGAGCCATCACTGGTAGGGCGTGCTAGGGCCTGGTAGGGCTTCTTCAGAGCCTTGATCAAATTGCTCTCAGCAACAGCCTAAAAATTACAACACAAGTTACAATTACAATAGGGAAAACAACTGGAAGCACGTGAATGCTTGGATGCAAAAACGGAATTTGAACTGGACCTTTGCTTGGCTTCGTCAAGTCCCATGCGTGAAGTGAATGCACCAGCGGTAAGAACGTTTGTGTCCTTTATAAATACGCTCTCCCTTATAACACTTGGCATGCTGTATTACTATAACAGGATTTCAATGCTATTTTACTTTTCAAGAGGGATGCACAATAGCAATAGACATTGCTGGGTAATGCTGTGATTCAAGAACACGTCTGATTACATAGTAATACCACATTGTAAAGTTTCATTTTTGAAAATTTAGAGTAAAATTATCTTGTTAATTGTCGAAACTGACTTAACTCGATTTTGTTATTCGTTGAAAACGTACTTACATCTTGTCCATGGACAGTTTCCACAACTAATAAGAACAATATCACGGCGAACCCCGCACACACTTTTGTGATAGAAGAGGTGGCCATATTTCCCCGGAACCGGAAATCCGGGTAAAAAGATGCCACTTGGGGCAGGAGGAGAGTGATGACGCTCCTGAATATTCACTTCAGGCCCTCACCGATCAAAGTATTGACCGTGCCATTTTGGTAGGGAGTAGATGATAATTACTAATTCCAGCTGCGGTTATCGTTTGAGGAAAATGAGCCATGCTTATGATTGTGAAATCGTTTAAAACGATTTTGATATTTGGTATAGTGATAGGGTTGAATGTCAGGCGGTTTCAACGGAAACCAAAACCCCATTTGCACTTAAACCCACTTAGCAAAGTCTCACTATGTTTAAGCTTGGGTTGTGTGGTCAATTGTTTGAAAAAAAAAACCTGCTATAAAAGCGGTTTCGAATGTAACGCCCAAAATCATGGACCCACGTAAAACTGTAGAAAACTTTGAATCCGTCGCAAAAAGCAGTTTACCGTTTTTGGTATGGTAGTGGAAATCTTATTGGGAATCTGTTGGGAAGTTTGTGGGTACCTTTTGGAAATATTTGGGAGTACGTTGGCGGAAACGTGTGGGTTGGATTGTGCAAAACTTGGGGTTAGGTTTGTAGAGAACTTGGAGGTACGTTTGTCGAAACGTTGGGGGTCGATTTTTGGAAGACTTTGGGGTTCGTTTGTGGAAAAGTCGGGGGTACGTTTGTCGGCGTTTTATACCCGTGTTCAGTATTACGTCTGTGTGTGTAGCTCTGTCGCTTTGGTACGGTGGATTATATTGATGACATTCATGCTTCTGTCAACTTTCAAATTCCGTTCAAGGGAACATTTGCTTGTACTGTCAAATTGATAAGGAAAAGTGATATCATTTCTATTACATAGTTTTAGAAAGTTTGAGCAATGACCCAAATTAAAAACGACCAATAGGGCAGCAGGAAACCAAACACATGCAAAAAATGTATCATGAAGAATCAGAAAAGACAAGAGCAATATATATGGGTAATCTGGTGCTTGACGTCTCAATGTTACTGTCAGTGAGATGTAACCGTGCTGGTGGAGATTCCCAAATTACAGTGAAACCTGGGAAATTAAGGACACCCAAGGGTCTGTGAAAAACTGTCCTAAATTCTGAGGTGGTCTTATTTCTCAGGTCTATTGCTATGTACTGAATAGGCCTAGGGACTGAAGTGACTGTCCTTAGTTCCCAGGTTGTCTCTATTTCTCAGGTGGTCTTAAAGACAGGTTTCACTGTATAGTTTCCTATAGGCTTTAAAAAGTAGCAAACTAAACAGTACTCTTTTGTGAGATACAATAAAATAAGGAGTGATCTTGAACTTGAACAAGGTCATGTAATGTCAAATTGAGTGAGACTTTCTGATTCACTACATGTAACTTCTTATTCTTCAGAGTAACTAATGGTCTAAGTCGGCTTCTTCTCCAGATAGAAGTCTTTAAAATCTGAGTGATCCTGACTTTGACATTGCAACCGTAGATCACTCAAAGTCAAATTTATTGGTGCAGCTGCACTCCATATGTGTAACTTATTAGTGTTTAATAGTGTTTAAACCGCAATCTTGAATTTAGTGGAAAGCAAATAATCATAATTACTCAAGGTCTTTACTTTTACTATTTTTCTTTTCATTTTCGTTAACATGGGCCTTTACCTATATATAAAAGTCAAAGTGTGAAAATGCTACTCCTCGCACAGTTCCTAGGTTTAAGATAGTGTAATGAAACGTTTATAGACTTTTGGGAATGGATACATTAAAAAGGTTAGTTGTTAGATTTTGAAATTTTGACTTTCATCAAAAATATTTGAAACATTTTAAATTTTCTTAACATGGAATTATATATGGGGAGACAATTTTCACCCATTACCTCTCTTGTTGTTAGGAATTTGATTTCAGCCATCCTTTTTCCGAATGCTCCCTGTGAGTGAAAGTACTTAAAAAAGTTATTGTAAATTTAAAAAAAATAAAAAAGATGAAAAAAATGAAATTTAATATTTTGCCCAATGAGAAAACGCAAAACAGGAAACAATAGTACGGCGAAGTGGAGTGACATTTGAGACTCGGGGCCACTAGTAAAAGGTACATGGAGTACATGTGATCTATAGTATTGTTCAAAGTCATTTTGATGTTATTTGAAACATTTGCAATTTTTTTTTTTAAAATACGACTTTCAATCCCTGCTCCTACAGTTATGATTATTTTCCAACAAAATGAAATTGGACATTGTAACTAATGTGGAAATGAAAGTTCAAATGTTTTGATAACGCCAATAATCGTATGGCGAAATGAAAACGATGTATGTCTCCAGTGTAGAAGTGTTGCATGTAGGTTAGGTACTTTTCACCCTTAATGCTTTGAGTTCATTTGGAGGTCAAAGGATGCACTTCGTTCAAAATTGATTTCTACCTTCAAAACGGTCCATCAAAGAGTAAAATGAACTGAAATTTTGGACTCAGAGACACTATTGAAGGTACGTTTGACGTTTCAGTGTTCCCGCTCAGTGTATTAATTTTGGGAACGGCTAACCGGAGAGCAAACGTGCTGGGAACCGGAGCGTGGGGAAATTTAGTATAGCATATACAGGTACACTGCTAAATGCCATTTTGTAGTTATTTGGTGCATCTGTCTCCAACATGGCATGAGAGCCAAGGTCCGTAGACCACTTGTTTCAAAATAAAATCACAAGTCAATGAAGTTGTTGAGTAAATACTTCTTGAGCTACCTCAATTTTGTTTCCAGACATACTGGCGAACACACGCAAACCTGCAACCTTTCCCAGCAAACCAGGGCAAACTTTAATGAATGGGAATTTATGCAGAAAGCCTTCAGTTTATGTAAAGGTTTTCGCGACAATTCCTACCCGGTTGAGATCCTATCCATATTTAAGTTGCGGCATCCTTTTTATTAAATGACTGACAGATTCAACAGTACAGTGTCTAAAAATATGTATCTATTTTAGGACGCAGTCCCGATAGGAAGAATTTTTCTAGACTGTATTCGTTCTGGGAGTATTTGCGCATCTTGTAAATGATTTGCACAGGTTTCTTTTAACATTTCTTTCATCAGCTTTAATAGAGGCTAGCGAAATGTGCCGGAAACACTTGTCGTGGTAGAGGAAATTACTTTCCCTTGAAATGCTAGCATGACTATATTTTGGGGGAATTGTGTCATTGCCTAAACCATTAAGGAGTGCAACGATTTGCTGGTGTTCTAGCCAATAGAAAGCCAAACCAACGTCTGCCATGAGGTCATCGGGTCATTAAGCACAGAACAGAGGCATCAAAAGGGCAAGAGTAAAACATTTTATCTGACTATGCAGGTGTGCTCAAGTTCGATGCAAAATTAAAATGTTGTTTATTTTTAATTCTTTCGATGTGCGTGTTTGTTTTCGCTGTGGCTTTGGGGACATTAAGGACTGAACAGCGCGAAATGATCAGTAGTGGAAGTGTAGGACACAAGCACCAACCTAATTCATGTTTTTTCATCATGATCACTGCTTTATTATGCCATATTCCTACAATATCTCTTACGTAAAGGCCACAGATATCTCTAAGCCAAAGCAGCTAAGTTTTTGCTCCCTTTTAACGCCCAGTCATGCCTAGTAAGGAAATACTCTGAACTTGAGATTATACACGATTTCGGTGAACGGATTATCACAGCAGTCGTTAATCCAGTTGGTTCGTCGCACGCTCA
>JAAUYG010132664.1_pt1 | contig 10688 bp, 6 predicted proteins | sample 7278091 | NCBI WGS metagenome assembly JAAUYG01 (sample SAMN14350201, study PRJNA611818) | marine sediment metagenome | isolation source: surface marine sediment (0.6m) | place: French Polynesia: Moorea | collected 2018-08
CCCCCCCCCCCCCCCCCCCCCCCCCCCCCCCCCCCCCCCCCCCCCCCCCCCCCCCCCCCCCCCCCCCCCCCCCCCCCCCCCCCCCCCCCCCCCCCCCCCCCCCCCCTCGAATGCCGACTAGCACATGACCCTGACTTCCTGTGTGTCCCCGGCATTGTTTACCCTTGGTTTATCGGTATGCTGCATTTTATTATTAAGAGCTAAGAGCTATTAAGTGAAAATAGGTTACCTAGATTGTCAAGTCACACATGCCTATAGAAGTACACGCAAGTGACCATGGACAGGATAAGCACAACATCGGGAATCGAAGTATATGAGGCAAATCACACTTACTCTAGTTCAAGTTTTTTTCTTGATCACAGACAGTTATGGAGGTGGGATTTGGCTTTAATTCTCATGCGTGGCCACAGCGTTCGCACCGTCCCATTGTACGAGAACGATACCCACGACGCGTGACCGGATACCTTTCATCATGTCCGCTTATCAAACTCTCCGACACCGCGTCCCGGCAAGCGTTAATTAACGACAGAGAACGGCACTCGCCGAGGCCTGTTCTAACAGCTCTTTTGCTCCAAAACTCCTAACAGAAAAGTATAAGTATACTTTACACATGGCAATGTCAAAGCAACTTTCTCAGCCTTTTCTCCTCCGTCACAAGTCGATCACTTCGGTCCACTCACACGAGCCGTACATGTCACAGAGTCCTAAGATTTCAACGACGTTCGCCCATTTTTTCTGGAGTGCTCAGACGGCCTTAATTGATGGTCGCGCTGAAACTTATCAATATGCCAACTCGCGTGCGTGTCCTTTGCCGATCACACTCGATGGCGATTCGACGCCAATGAAGCAAAGCGAAGGTGATTGATGAATGAGCAGAATTGGCTAAATTTGGTCTTTTGGGAGTGGCATTGCATAGCACGGGTCAGCCTTGTTTGTGGCAATTAAAGGTAGGCATGGCGGAAGACTGAGGAGACGAGGGGGGGGGGGGGAGTACAGTGAATATGGAAAAGCTGCATAACTATGGAAGAAACATGTTCACATTTTGTTGAGAGAGAGAGAGAGAGAGAGAGAGAGAGAGAGAGAGAGATAGAGAGAGAGGAGAATGAATTCGAGACTCATCGAAGAAAACAAGAAATGAAATGTATTCAATATTTTATCATGCCTGTACTATCTCTGATTGTATCAAGTTTTAGATACGAATAAATAATATACAAGGTCAGCATTAATCAGAATTACGTCCACATTTTTAACACGCCAAAATAACTTGTATTAACTATGTGTGATCGTTTCTGTGCATCTGACAGCGACTCCAGGATTTGTCACATGATATAAGTGATGGAAATCCGTGCCTGATAGCCTACTCCATTAATTCTATGGCTTACGTGTGACCAAGTATTAACTAGGCAAACGAAGACTGGCTTCACCTTCTCTGTTCCCTCATCCTTATACCCGCTCTGTCTACTCAAGACCAAATAGATTCTTCTTATTCCCCGAGAAACACGACCTACGCATTGTAGAGTGACGCTCATGCGCGACACAATCGTGCCCCTCCGATGTTCTTACGCATATTTCAATTGTGACACAAGCCGTGTGGCTTATCGATAGACGTAGAAAAAGAATCCCGCTTCTGCCTTTTGTCGCGCGTTCAAAGCGGACGGCGGAAGCATTGATGCCTTGCTAATACAGCATCGGTGTCTTTTTACTATTCGATATTGACACAGATGATATAGTAAGAAATCCACACATGCTACACTTTTCATGCAGCGCAAACATTCGAGCCGGGCCCATTAAGTTTATAGCAAGTGTTTTGATTGGGTTATTGTTTTCCGGCGGAGTGTTGCATTGGCGACGTCTATTCACGAGGCACGCAGACGATAAGTCAACTGGCGCGCCACCTGGTGGTTCGTAGTGTAAGTGCCGTATACGGACATGGAGCATTTCCTCGTCGCACGTGAAGTTTCATTTCGCTGAACATTTCCTTATTTAATGTAGGTAAATAAACACATATATCATCCGTTTTAAATCCCAAACAAGATACAAAACAACATCAATCGTCTGCCGCAAACCGGTTCACATCTGTAAAGGGTGGGTTGAGCACAAGGCTCCATATGGGCAGCCGGGCCGGTATAAAATGATAACAATCGAAGACCATGAGGTTGTATTTGCAACTGATGTTTCTCCGAGGTAAAACGGGGTCATTATGTCTCAGATAATACCAACTAGCGCCACCCAATACATCTGGTAGTAACGGTTTTCAGGGGAAAGGAAATTCATTGATGCCCCAATCAATAGACTTTTGTAGCCAAGCCAAAAGGTATGGGACAGAACCTGTGAAAGGGCGTGTTTGAAAATCCCCCTTTCACAAAGTCCGGGGGCAGAATGTGCATTATTGTAGATTGTCAGGAGGTGAAAAGGCGACATGAAATGGGCGATAATTCCCGGATTTTGTTTGCTCATTAGTGAGGACAAACATGTGTCGATATGCATGGAAGTCCGCAGCCAAACGGCACCGCCATTGTTTTATGGCTTTTTATATGTCACTCGGTTCTCAAAGTCTGCAGAAGCCACAGCCCAACGTTGAAAACAGCCGTCATTCAGTTAAGTCCTCCATTGTTCACCCATCGCCCTCCTGGTTCGTATTTAAGGATGACAGACACACTACGTCGAGTAATCCGCTACACAATTAAAATGACAACCTTAAAGTACGGTATAGTATAGTGTGCTGCCAGCCCCGGTAAATTCAAACAAGGTAACCATGAAAGTGAGATACACAGACAAAACTACTGATAAAGGCAGACGTAATAGTTGGATGTGTGCTTCATGGCCACATGAAAAGCACTCGTTTGCCTAGCCTACGTAGAATGACCCTCAGCCTGCAGCACAGATGATCAGTCTATCGCCAGCTTTGCACGAGAACCATAGGGCGCAGGGCGAATGAGGCACAGTCCAGCCATCTGGTGAGAAGAAAGGAAAACATTTCAAGCCGGTGCATGCAGCTCGCGGGCGCTTTCAGTGTGTGACTCGCGGAGGTAACCGAGGCACAGGAATTCTCCAGGCTGGCTTCCAGCCTGTAGTAACCAGCGAGGGAAGCAACCGTTGACACTAAAACCTCAGTCTGGCATGTATGTTGTATAATTTACTTTGAGCTGCATGTTTTCAACTTGCTTTCGGTGCAACATCGACAAACTGACGAAGATGAAAAAACAAAACGTTTGTTGCGGAAGATCCTACAGTGGTGTATAAATTTATATTTGACGGTCTATATCCATTTTAAATCCCAAAATGTGATTATCCCTTTAGCGATGCCCATACATTACTTTATCGATTGGACGCTTAACGGAAGCTGTGTGCGGTATAGAATAACACATACGTTTTAGACTTCGTGTGTATTGATTGGCTGAACAAAATATTTCATTCTGTTTATTTCAATAGATATTTTGTGTGTCTTCTCTTGTCGCTCATGATCATTTGAGTAATGGTTCTGCCGGATAAGCACTTTGTAGTGAGGCAATAAACTGGCTACAATAAGGAGGTATGGCCTAAGGCGAGTTAAAAAGTGAGAGCCGTTAACATTTCCTGGGTCGCTCTATATCTTTGCTACCATATGGCATCCGGTTAAAGTATAGCTGCAGCTTATAACTTTTCAATTGCAGGACACAAGAGTTACACGTGGAACGAGAAGTAACGCTATTTGAACAAAGTAAACAAAGCAGCAATTATTTGACATGGCATAAGGTTGTCGCAAAATTAACATGTTTTTTTAAATAAAAAACTTTGCAACCCGCTTTAGTCCAACGCTGCCCAGATAAAGAGAATGCCTGCTGAGTACCAGCCCGCAGTTGTCAAGAAAGGGATGGGGGTGGAGGAGTGGTTGAAGCGTGTGGCAAACAGGTAAGGGTGGAGGATGTGGGGGGGAGGGGGGGGGGGATTACCTCTCCAGGTATGGCGATCGCGGGGATCCAGGTTTCCGCTGTCCTCCGACAGCCCGCGGTGGCATCGATAGATTTATTCGATCCGTGCTGTCCGAGGTTAATATCGGAGGAACTTCGCTATACGCCCAGAGACAAAGGAGTAAGGAAGGGGGTGCGCGGGGCTCAGACAAAAGAAATACAGAGCCAAGCAGACCACAGCACGGACGAAGGACGACTAAAGTCTGGTGGAGAGCTAGGAAATAATCAGTCTGGCCCAGGGAATATCGATCTCTGGGCTCCAGTTGATAAGAGACACGGTATCTTGAGATACCATTACCGGCTTTGACACTAATGTAGCAGCAGTAGGGGGGCAGAACGAGAGAGAGAGAGAGAGAGAGAGAGAGAGAGAGAGAGAGAGAGAGAGATCTTATATCTAGTATAATCGTCTGAGAAATTACATCTACATTGTAGTGTAATCGTCTGAGAAACGCCCTAACTTAATTGTTTGTAGTTGTTTTTTTTTCAACTGAGGTATGCTGCAGCTACAGTTTATAGAGTATGCATGAGATCAACTGTTGTTTGAAGTTCATGCCTGTAAATACTAAAATCCCTGCCAGTCGATATGATTGTTCCAATCACGCGTCGTTAACTATTAAATATAGTTAATTTCGTTACATTGTACGACTACAATAGTATCGATACATGCTCGATGTTTTTGGTTTTTATTTGCACTACTGCACAACAGCAAAGTTCTTGGGGCCGGCGTCCGTGGTTCGTAGTCATCCGTCCGTCCGTCCGTCCAAAGGCATATATCCACTATATCTCCAGACCATTTTTTTGTTTGTTTTTCAAAACTTGTGATTTTTTTTTATTTCAAGATTTTTTTTCTTTTTTGTTAACACGAGACCATGTGGGAGGAAAAATTTGAAACGACATATCCTCTGAAAGTACACAACCCATTCACTCCCAAAATCATGCGTACTCCTATAGGGAGGGTCTCTACTAAAGTAGTTCAAAGGATTGTTAAATTTCAAATTAGGTATTGATTTTTTTTTTGGCATTTTTCGTTAACATGGGAGCATATGGGAGTAAGAGTTTCAAACGACATATCCTCTGAAAGTACACACCAGATTCACTCCCCAAAATTTATGTATACTCCTAGATAGGGCCTTTAACAAATTTGTTAAAAAGAATTGTGAAAAAGAAACTTTATATTTTTGACAATTGTTTTTTTCTGTTTTTTTTTTTAACCCTTTAACATGGTAGTCAATCGGGAATTAATAAAGGGCTGTATCTTGAAAACGGCGGATCCTAGAGAACAAAACGGAGCAAATTTTGGGTTTCGGGGATTTAGTGTATTTGGTATACGCAAGTATTTAGTGTACGCAATGAAGTTTTGACCGTTAAGTGTTCAAGGTCAGTCTGAGGTCAATCGGTGCTTTTCCGATTTTCGACAATCTTGGATCTCGAAGAAGGCCAGTCAAAGAGCGAAACGGACCAAAATTGTTGCCTCAAGGGTAAATTTTTGCACAGCTTACTTTTGACCGTGAAGTGTTCAAGGTCAGTCTGATGTCAATTGGTGCATTTCCGATTTTTCCGATTTTTGACAACAAAGTGTCTCGAAAGTGGTTGGTCGTAGAGCGAAAAGGACTACAAATTTGGGCCGGGGAGGGATTTCATGTATAAGAATACTTTTGACGGTTCTGAGGTCATTCGGTGCATTTCAGATTTCCGGTAGCCTTACAGTTTGAACAGGGTTGGTCATAGAGCAGAACTGACCAAAATGTGGGCCTCGTTGGTAAGCATTTGGTGTATATAAGGTACTTTTGTTAAGTGTTTAGGGTCAGTCTGAGGACATACAGTGCATTACTGATTTTCGCCAACCTTGTATGTCGAAAAAGCTAGTCGTATATAGAGTGAAACGGGCTAAAATTTGGACCACAGGCGTAAGTACTTAGTATATACTAATTGCTCCAAACTGGTTGATACTGCTGGTTGGCAATAAGCGTATATCTTATCTTATATTTATATATAGTCGCGGCTTTTGGGGGTATTTTGAGCATTAAGTGTTCCAGGTCAGTCTGACGTCATTAATAATTCATTTCCGAATTTCGACAGGATTACATAGTCACCTCGGCTGTATAGCTACTTAGCTGTTACCTACATGGCTGTTAGGTATAAACCTAACTTGTTCCTATCTGACGCTAAAGGGAAGAGTTAGTTAAGTTACATGTACCCTTACATAAACCTAAAACTAAAAGACCCAAACCTCTGTGGTTAACAAAGGAGGCAGCAATAGCCATTAAGAATAAAAGGTAAATTATTAAATATTTAACAGATATAGACACTATTCCCATAAACGATATGCGGCAACAAGAAATGACTGTAATCGTAAAATAAATTCTGCAAATATTATGAGAGAAGACTACCCGCCGAATATAAGGACAACTCTTAGGCTTTTGGAGGCATGTGCAGAGCAAGAGAAATGTGAGGAGAAGGCATTAGTCCAATGAGGAAACCATCTGGGGAATTAACAGAAAATGATGCTGAAAAAGTTACTGAATTAAACAACTTTCTTACTAGGGTCTTTACTATAGAAAAAGATATTACTGCAGTGCCAGATATTGTAACCCCAGACATAGAGGAACCAATAGGAGACCTGGCTGTCACTAGGGAGCAAGTCAAGGTTAAGTTATCTAAACTGAAGGTACACAAGTCCTCTCGACCAGAAAATATTAAGCCTTGCTTACTTAAGCAATGCTCTACTCGACTATCCTTACCATTGCAGATTATTTTCAATAAGTCCCTCCAGACAGGTGAAGTCCCATACCAGTGGAGAAAAGCAAACATCACAGCCATTTTTAAGAAGGGAGATAGGAAGGACCTTGGGAACTATCGGCCAATTAGTCTAACATCAGTATGTTGTGTGTAAAGTGCTAGAATCATTTATTAGAGATCATATAGTAGATTATATGGAGACAAACCACTTATTTAACTATAACCAACATTTTCGCAAAGGTCGTTCTTGTATAACACAGCTGCTAGAAGTAATTGATTCTTGGACAGAAGCTGTAGACAATAGTGATTGCATAGACGTAATTTATCTCTATTTCAGAAAAGCCTTCGATAGTGTCCATCATAAACGACTATTATGTAAATTCAACAATTATAAAATTAACAAATCAATTATGGTAAACTGGATTGGCAAATTTCTGGAAGCAAGGCAACAACGAGTGCTGTTGGGAAATAGTGCATTAGCATGGACAAATGTTACCGGTGGCGTGCCCCAAGGCAGAGTTTTGGGGCCAGCCTTGTTTCTAATATTTACCAATGATCTTCCTAATATTATAGAATCTATTGTTAAGCTCTTCGTAGACGATACCAAATTTTTTACATGTTTTAAACACCATGAACAAGACTTAGACAGCCTGTTTCAGTGGTCAGCACAGTGGCAAATTTCCTTAATACAAGTAAATGTAAAGTTATGCATATTGAGAGTAAAATCACAAAACACTTGTACACCCTGGATAATTCTAGCTTAACCCCCGTGGCAGAGGAAAAGGATCTGGGGATATATTTCGACCAATTTCTGAAGTTTAGCATACATTGTGCCAAATCTGCATCAAAAGCTAATTCCATGCTTGGACTAATTAAACGCACGTTCTCATATATGGATAAAGAAATCTTTCTTAATTTGTATATAACGATGGTTCGACCACACATGGAATATGGTAGTTGTACTTAGTCACCTTATTATAAGGACATAGAGGTACTAGAGAGTGTACAGAGACGAGCAACTAAGCTGTTGCCTGGTTTCTGCAATGTCATATCCTGACAGATTCCGGGAATTGGGACTTACCACGTTGCTCTATACCGACGTATCAGGTATGATATAATTCAATTGTTTGGACTACTACATCATCACGATCACATTAACCACCTTGAGAGTCGTGTGAGTATTGTTGAAAACAATCGGACTAGAGGTCACTCTCAAAAATTGCAAAAAAAAAAAAGGTGTAAAAATGTGCTACGGAAGCACTGTGACAGCTTTTTCCATAGAGTAGTTGACCAATGCCATGGTCTACCTGAGGATGTAGTTAGTTCTTCTTCAGTCAATATGTTCAAGTCCCGCCTAAATACCTTTTGGTATAGCCATCCATTAAAGTTTGACTTCGATGTATTACATACTTCATGCCATCACTACTCTCCTAACACCTGCCTACTGGTCTTACAATAGTGTCTCAATCACTACTGTTGAATTGTAACCACTGTGTGTATGACTTCTTAAGTCAACTTGTTTGAACATGTGCCTTGACGGAGCTGATATTATTTCACATTGTATTTTCCCCTTCCGTCCTGTGCAGAAGAATGAAATACCGACTAAAAAGATGGACTTGTAGCCCTTGGCTGTGTCCAGTATCAAGACATCACATCTATCTGGCAAGTGACCAAGCAGAGTGTTGAGGCCCCTGGGCCTCTTGTCGTGTGCCGTAAACTTTTACATTGGAGCAAACTAGAGTAACACGCAACAGATGTGTAGGCTCTGGAAGTGTCCCCCCCAAAAAAAAAAAAAAAAAAAAAGGCGACCTGGCAACCTGTTGCTCATTTTGCCGATTTCTTAAAGCTGAACGAACATAGCTCATATTCATGGTATGGACGGTCAAATGATTACTCTAGCAGCGGGAACTTGTAAATACGGAAACTGAAATGAACAACTACGTAACGCCGATGAGAAAGTCGAGCAAAGCTAAGCAGCATACACTGGGCCGCCGGAACAGATTAGTAAGATTGAGACTGTCATCTCTGATTTGATATGACTAGTCAACGGGATCGATGATATAGAAAAAAAGTGTTTTGAAACAAGACTGCTCCAGAGAGGAATCGTCCCTTTGATGCCCTTTGTCTGTTCCAAGACATCGATTCACTTGTCCGGAACAACGCCAGCTATAAGAATTTCACGGTTGCATCAATTTTGTATTTGCCGGTACCTCTTTTCGGTGGTCCTGACCTCACCGACTGGATCCGGAGTTTCGCCATATCGGCATCCTTTCCTGTTCCGTAGCCGGAGGCAACCGAAGTACCCCGCCTTACCCCCCCCCCCCCCCTTCCCGCCCCCAAAGGGGGGCTACTTCGTTGTCATCACTCCAGCGCGTCTTCAAGATTGGCAGGAAATTATTTAGCACCGCACAAATAACCAATTCTAGCCCGAAGCAGAGATAAATATGACATCGGGAAAGAGAAGCCGCCGGTCGGAGATCTCCCTCCACGAAAGGAAGAGCTGGAGACAATATTTTTATTTCACTGCCAGGAAGGAGATTTTTTCGCTCCCTGGAATTAATCTGGTGGGGGTAAACACTGGAGATTATCCAGCCATCGGGGGTAAATATTTGCCGCCGCCACTTCTGCTTCAATGTCTGATTCAATCGGAAATTTTCTAAATCCTCCGGGCGCTCGGATCATAACCACTTGTAATGATACATTTGGAGATTCCTTTCTTGGGACGACAGGGATTTGCCGTCTGAAAAGACTCGGCTTTATGTTTAGTTGCGGACACTGGGATGGGTCAGACTTGCTGATTGGCGTTTGACTACTGCTGCTGCTGCTGCTGGTTTCTGTTCCGTAGAGATTTTCCGTGGTCTCCCAGCCTTTCCTATACCTTAGTCTTATATGGAAACTACAAGACATGTACTACGACCGCTGTTGCTGCTACTACTACTTCTATCACAGCAGTACTGCTGCTACTACTACCACCACTACTACTATACTACTACTACTGCTACTACTACTACTACTACTACTACTACTACTACTACTACTACTACTAGACGGTAAAGATTGCATCACAAATCGACATTAGCCACCAATTTTGAGCGAATTGGCGTAAATACAGTAGAAATGTTGGCCACCGCAATTATTACGTTTAAAGAGACACTCCAGTCGTTTTTGAGTGATTAGTATACAAATTATCTATTCTGCCTACTTCATCAAAAAAAAAAAAGCCTTTTGCATAGTTATAGAGATTTCAAGTGCAGACAAAATATGTGTGGTTGGGATATGGCCGCCACCACGGTGGTGCACACAAATTGATGACGTCACGTGTTCAGAAGCTGTTGCTGATCACCTGCAAGATCACATCGATCCCTGCTTCAGTACTGTCTGAAAGTTTTACTGTTTATCAGCATAGCTTTTGGCTGTAACAATGCCGATGCAGCACGGAAACAGCGGGTTAGTTTCTTTAGTCTATCTAAAGATCCAAAAAGGAGAACAATTTTGATAAAGCAGCTTCGCCTGAAAAATCTTCTCCAGAATCACAACGTGCGTGTTTGCAGCGAACGCTTCACTGTGATTGTTTAGTGTGGGACCTGCATGCGGAAATGGGGTTCAAGAACAAAAGGAGACAGTTGTTGGAGACCGCTATACTCACGGAATTTGTATTTTCCAAGTCAGCAACGGCCAGGGAAACGTCTATCTAGAGAAGTAATCACAAGGATCACAATGAGGTGTATATGTGTAGGACACTTATTATCGCCCAACCCTGGGCGAGTACCTCCCTTTCAGAGAACATCCCACCGCACTCCATCTACACACGCACACTCACAGGCACCCGAAAATGTACGCCTCGACCCTCCCTCCAGTTAGATTAAATGCTTATAAGCATTTGGGGGGGGGGGGGGGGGGGGCGCGGGCCGCCCGCCGCCCAAGCACGGAAAAGTGAGAGGAAAGAAAGGGAAAAAAAAAAAGTAAAAAAGAGATGAGAGAGGAAAGATAGTGAGGTGA
>JAAUYG010177456.1_pt1 | contig 10688 bp, 7 predicted proteins | sample 7278091 | NCBI WGS metagenome assembly JAAUYG01 (sample SAMN14350201, study PRJNA611818) | marine sediment metagenome | isolation source: surface marine sediment (0.6m) | place: French Polynesia: Moorea | collected 2018-08
CCAAGTGAGGACCATAGTCAAACCCCCCCCCTGAGATATACAGGCCACTCCCAACTGATGTGCCACCTGCCACTGATAGATATCAGGGTTCCCACTTTTCTCCTGAAATTTTTTTCCCTGACTTTTCCTGATTTCCAGGCCTTTTTGTCCCTAAGAAGACAATTTCAGAGATTAAAAAAAAAAAGTTCATTATTCCCATGTGTGGTGATTGCACCCTGTTTCTAAACAGAAAGAACAAACCTTATTGGGCCCAAAATGTACCAACATTCAATGCGTTTTCACAAATGAGGATGGACATTAAAACCATTTTTGGCTTGGTTTTGGAATAAATACAAATCAAGGAAAATAGGCCTACATTTCCATCATCCATGAAAATATTTCCAACATGATTTTTTACTGACTTTTTCAGATAAATTATGGACATTTTTCCTGACTTTTCTCGACAATTTAAATTTTTCCCTGACTTTTCCAGAATTTGACCAAAATGCTCATTTTCCCTGACTGGAAAAAGTCTTCACAATTTGCCAGGTTTTCCAGACCTGAACCCTTAACCCTGTGATATGCTGCCCCCACACCGATGTGCCACTTGTGCCCCCCCCCACACTGATGTGCCCCCCCCCCCAGAATGTTCCCCCCCCCACTGATGTGCCACCCTCCCCCGAGTAGTGCATGGCGGCAGCGAAGTACCTCTTTCTTGCCTTTGGGGCCTCTCGTTCTTTTATTGTACTATTGGTTTAGGCTATGGTTATTGGTGGATAACTGTAAACTTGAGGGCGGCAAAAATGCAGAGTGCCATCTGATGTTTTTCATAACTCATAAAACTAGGCCTACACAGCGAAATTTGTTCACCTTGAACCAGATATTTCTGTTTGAAAGTTGATCTTTGCTGCTTAGCGTTGTAAAAATCAAAGTGATCTACATCTTGATCAAACCATTTTTCCCTGAAGGGGACTTGTGACCCCCAACAGGCTTGTACAAACAACAGAAGTGCCGTAATCTGCATGACGATCCGTCCCCGAGGCCATCTAGCGGATGTCTCCTGAACTAAGAGGTAAATGGCCGACGGAATTTTGTTTCCTAATTTGCGTTTATCGGTGATCATCTCACAATTTAGCCCACATTTCCTGCCGAAAACGGCGGTGAAAGCAGATTTACATGTTGGATAGCGATCCAGACCGTTATTTTTTGCACTCTGATTGCAGGAGATAAGCTTGGCAACAAGCTTTGGAACGGGTCCTTTTCCAAAAGGACTGGAATTTTTTCCCCCCTTCAAAGTTGAAATGAATGGACCCAGAAAGCCACCTTCTGTTTCTCCACCAGGGACAGTACCATTCTCCACTCCGCACATCGGCCAACAGTTCCCTTACGGTAAGTTGTTGCTCCTTGTCGCAATTTTGCTTCAAAACATTCGTTTTACATTTTGGGTTGACATGTGGGGGGGAGTGAACCGGCATGGCATTCGAACTTGACGTGTTGGCATATGGACATCAGAAATTGGTTGTTCATACAGAAGAAACAATAATTTTGTGACTTTCATTCATGAGTTGCACGTTTACTCGAGCCTTGCCCCATTTATGGTGCATTTTACACCTTGGGGAACAAGATTGATCACTGATGTGATGGCTGTCACAAAATGCCTGACATTCCACGCCTAAATTCCATTGGACAGTCAATCCCAAATCATGCACACGCGTGTGGTTGTATGCACGCAAGTGATTTCAAACACACACATAATCCCCTGACCACGTTCCCTTCAGTTTTGTTTCTGCTCAAAACCGAGCACTGCAATTTCTGTTTTTAACTGCCGCCATCAAACATGCACTGATCCCAGTATGCAGTGAGTGAAAAACAATAAGTTCGTTTGGTATTTCATGAGAAGATAAAAGGAGATGTTGTCCACAAACGCACAAGCCTCATTCGCTGCAGTTGCTGGAAGTGGAGGGAGGTGTGACATTTGGTCCTTCATGTGCAGAAGGAGGGAGTTGGGGGGGTAACTGACCACAGCTTGTGTTAAAGATGAACCACGGTCTGTTCCCATTTTACATGAAAACATTCACTCAAGAGCTCTCATGAAACAAATGACCGCGATTGAATTGCAGCTATATGCAGAAAAGTCTGTGTTCCAAATGTGCATGTGTGAATCCACCCAAGATAACAAATCGGATTCCACCGAAGGCTGTTTAAAGTGCTGGGCCTGCACAATAGGTTGGTGAGGAGGCCACAAAGTCAACATGATCTTAAATGTGCCCAACGACACTGGGAAACTTACGTACTGGACAATCCACGACAAGCTCTGGAGTATTTGCATGAATTTAAATTCTTATGTCACTACTTGTGGATTACTACCTGGTAGCAAGCAGGTGAAGCAGTGTACTTGAAGTTCTCATTCTGAACCGACACCGACCCAATGTGAGACTGGGTGAGTGTCAAGTCGAATTGGGAAGGTTCTGAGAGACAAGTGCACTTGGATACTTATTTGGGGTTGATCCCATGCTACTCCGCTGATTTGGGTTAAAAAAAAAAGCCACTCTAGTTCATTTTGTTGTCGCAGGTATTGGGCTGTTTGTTTTCATCCAAGCTGTCTTTCAGGTGGCATTTTTTGAGAGAAATGGTGAAGGATTATGATTTTTTCATGTTAGGCAAAGTTTTTGAGCAAAATATTTTGGAGGCGTTTTTGTCGAAGGTTGAAATGTGTGCATTGTAGCTGTTGTTGTGATGACTTTCTGATTGCAAAAAAAAAGTAGTGTTCCTGTTCTGGATACCATTGCAATGTGTCGTGTGTTGTAATGTCTCGGAATTTTCAGAAATAAGTGGTGAAATGTGCCAAACAAAATTCACAAGAAGTTAAACGTAATCTTACAACTGTGTACAATGCCAAAAGTTTTATTTGACACAAGCGACAGCACTTTGGCCACTGGGCATGCTCGCAAGGGATTGTGGGATGTTATTTTGGTGTACTTCGTGAATGGCATGTACCACATGCATTCACATTACAATGTGTCATAGCACTTGAATAGCGGAACTTTTTTGACAAAATCTCTTCGTTTCGCAATGTTTAAGGGGATTTCTTTTCAATGGTGACGTTTCATGAATCAGAAATGATACGGAAAGCACATATTCTGAGACACTGAGAATTTTCAAAGACAGAAGTATGTACACGAATGGTAAGCCATATTGTCAAAGTTCTCTTTGTGTTTTTGTAAAATGAATGGGCGTACGTCTTTCTAAAGTGTAGAAGTGTGTGAAATGGCCTCCTGTCTGTATTTGTTTTGTTGACGCGAAAGGAAAAAACCAAAACAGTGAACCCTCAAGTTTCCGAGGACCTTTTCTTGTTCTTAGCAGGCATATTCTTGAGTCCCACCCAGGTCAAGTGAGTTGTGACAAGCCAATGTTTTTTTTATTTTCTTCTGAGTCGGATAAAATCACAGAACAGGAAATCAGAACGCGTGGGGAAGTAAATATAAGGAGAAAAATGAGGGTGATGGTATGGTCTAATTGTTTATGCCAGTTTGACTTGGAGACAACACACGTGTTGTTGGCTGCATCTTTTGTTTACCCAAATAACATGTTCCGTCCTGATCATGTTCAACTGAACAAACACCTGAAACACCTTGTGTTGCACCTGAAAAAAAAAAAACATTTAAACATTTAAAGTTGATGGTGACACTTGCGTAACTTTAACCCTGTTGCTCGGACATTGGGAGACCATTGTGTGCGCAGCAGGCAGTACACCTGTTCTTGTTATCAGACGTTTAAGGATACTGGAGGTCTTTGTTCAAAAAAGCGTTTCCTGGTTCGTTGCAGCTCAACCGCCGAACCCAGACGATTACAGTTCAGCTAGAGCGTACATTTATCCACAACCGCAACAACACATCCATCAGGTCAGTGAATGTCAAGCGAGCAATCTGGAAGGGAAGAAAAAATAAAGGTCAAAAAAAGAAGTTGAAGAACCACCTTGGGGGGTCTTTAGTCTCTGGACTCGCAATTGGCTTGAGAAAACTGGCTTTCTGCAAAACTTGTTTGCTTTCCAGAATTTGAGTTTCATAGAATAAATCCTTTTGACTTCAGATTCCTGGAGGTTTCGCGCAACAAACGGGTCCTCATGACATGAACAAACAGCCGATGGCGGCACATCTACCCGCCGGACCGGGACAGAACAACCAGCAAGGGATACAAACTCAAATGATGTATCCAAACTCGCAGCAGCCTCCTCCCAGGGCGAATGCCCCCGTAAGTTCGTTGCCTGTAGCATTCCGCGGTTGTTTTTGTTTCAACTGAAATTGATCTTTGCGTTGAGGGGCGCTGACAATTTTTAGAATGGCCTGAAAGTTTCACATCCAGAATACAAAACTTTGACCTGTAGTGTTGACCGTTTTGATTCATACTTTGGCAGCCATTTTCGCCCACTTGAAAGCCATCCTTTTGTTCCAGTTTACCTGTACCAAATTTGACTTTCTTTTCCAATCTGCAGAAGCTCGGGGCTGAAATTTTCACTGAAACAATAATGACCTGTCTTCCTGTACCAAATTTGGAAAAATCTTGTTGGAGTCTCAAACTTTTTTGGTGTCAGAGTCTCAAAGTTGGGTTGTGTTCAATGAACATCAGCACAGAGCATAGGTTCTTTTGGCAAAATGGTTCCCTTGATCGTGGGAGGGGGCTGGTCAGCGGACCATAGAGGCATCACAGACACGATTCCCACCATTCCGGGAAACATCGAACAACTTTTTGCAGTCAGGGAAAAACAGGAGACTTTCAGCTTCAATCAGGGAAAAGATTTCTGCTCTCGTTACCTCAAAGGACCTAACAGTGAAGTTTACGAATTCCAGTTTGCAATAATCAGGTGAACTTGTTGAAATTGCCCTGGCGAGTGGGAACCCTGTATGCGACATTGTAAGCTGCGCTTGTGTGTGCTGCAGGAGTGACTTATCCACAAAAAAGAGTGATGTCTGTTTTTCTAGGCCGAGCGCGACTTCGTGTCGAATCGGCCTTATGGAGTCACGCACGTGTCGTGGAGGACCCCCCCCCCCCCGGCTGGCTGACCCCCCCCCCCCCCACGTGATGGATGGTTGGGGCGCTCGGCCTCTGCGCTGACTAAGCGTACTTGTATCCTCCCCTTATTCCTCTCTTTAGAGCTTCATACAACCGCGACAGAGTGTTCCACAGAACATACGAGGAACTGGACAGGCTCGACCCATGAACATGGCATCAAGTCCAGCAGGACAACCAGTGTACAGCCAACAGCCCATACCGATGTTCGTGCAGCAGGGACAACATTTCGTGCCAGGTGGACAAACACTGCAGATTCTTCAAACTGCACCACCTCCCACGATGCAGGTTCCGGTAAGTGGGCACTCCGTCCTTTCAAATTGGTTCACGTGCACATTACTAGAAGCGCCCTCCTGAAATATTTTCCAGATCTTCTTGAATGACACATTAGACGCAAACACAAATTGCACTTCATGACTCCAAATACGATGTCTCCTTCAGGCGGCTTACGGCGGCCCACGACCCAGCATGGCAGCACCACAATACACGATTACGACTTCACAGACAGCTGGAATGAACATCACAGGCGGAACACCATACTTCTACCCAGGCCCAGGTGTGACCGCTGCAACACCACAACAGAACAATGCTAGTGAGTATGGCTTGAGAGTCCTGGATCGATAAACACCTACTGAAGTTCCGCAATAATGCTTGTCAGTTCAGTGCTTGACTTTTGTTTCCCCCCCCCCCCCGCGTGCTGCACGGCGTGATACTTGCATGGCCCATTTGTACTTCCTGCTACACTTTGGGTTGTGTGGGCAAATTCCATCTTGCTTTCCAATGCCCAAAAGATCGTGGCTGAAAAAAGGAAAGAAACAAAAATTCCAGATATGTTGTTTGGTTGGCTTGTGGCGCATGGAGGGGAGGGAAACGGCCAAAGGTCTGTTTCAAGCGGAAACTCAAAAAGCCTTGTGCTCTGAAATGATTAGCTGAGCAGCAGTCAGCGATGGAGGAAAAAGGCAGCGACTCTTCGACGTTCAAAGCGACATTCTTTTTGCAATGGGGAGAAATGTATAATTTTGCGGGATTTTCTTTTGTCAGTTTTCTACACAAGTGGTGGATTGGCGGTGCACACCCAGCCAACGTCGATGCGCCAGATGCCTCCGCAAAGCTACCAGCGGCGAGAGAGGAAAGTGCTGAAGATCACAGACCCGTTGACCGGCGAAGAAGTGAACGTGTCTGGCGGCAAATCCAGCACGACTCCTCCACAGTCAGGGCCGTCCAGTTCGCGGGCGACGCCAGTTGCAAGTGATGTAGGTGTTTCAAAAGATTAACAGTGGACCAGTTCGCTGTTGTGTTATCTGAGAGATGCATGTTGGGTTTCCCTTAGTCTGCACCCTTGTGGCGGCGACACACCACACCACATCAAGTAACAGGAGTGTGTCTACTTTGACACCAACGGAACTTTCTCATCGCGCGGCTGAAAGCGTAAACGCCTGCAACTTGTATTGAGGGTTGGGGAGTTCAGAGATACCCCTCTGACATCCAAGGCACTACCTTGGGTTGTTGCTGATCACGTGGTGTCACACAACAGTGCAGTCTTTGCGATAAGCGTAGTTCTTGGTGTGGACTGGAATTGGAAGTTCTACTTTTTCCTACTTTTTGGCTCTTGAAGGCAAAATTTCTTATTTTCTGTAATTTTCTTGTGATGTCCGCTATATCAGACGTGCGTTTTGTATTTTCAGCCACCGCAGCCGCCCAGGCCAACACAAGAACAGTCCGACATTGCAGCCATGTTTGCTGAACAAGTGGCAAAAGTGGCAATGAAGCAAGGACGGCAGCCAGCTGCACCCCAGCCTCAACCAGCCATGGCGGCGGGAATGCAGCCAGCACCGCCCGTGCAGATACCCGAACAGCACAATTTAGACTACACAGTGTCCACGCCAGCCGGTGCTGCTGCAGTTGCACCTGAGACATCAAGTGACATGTCAGCAGGGTTGGAGAGCCCTGCACACTCGACTGCGGTTGAAACTTCCACAGCTTCGGCCGCGGAGATCACTACTGCTGCTGCCACTGACGTCGTCGATGCACTGGACGCAAATGTGAGCAATGTCCCAGAAGAGGTGGCGGAGAGCGGGGACAGCTCAGTGCCGAAGGAAGAAGTGGCGGGCGACGAAACTCATGTTACTGCAGTGGACAGCGCTGGTGCTCAAGGTGACGGTGATGCTGGTAAAGGTGGTGAAGCGGCACCCGAGACCGTGGAAGCTGACGGTCCAGAACAGGAGCCACAGGAGCAGCAGCAGATGCCCGCAGCAAGTGAAGAGGACAGTGGTGCTGCTCAGGGACATGCTTCACCTGAAGCGAGCCCAGAACCTGAAGTAAAGGTGGAAACTGAAGTGACCCCTGAGTTGAACGCTTCAGCAAATGCGGCTCCAGCAATGAGCCAGGACTCAACGCCTGAGCCGGCGCACATTAGTCATGACATTGTTGTGCAGGAAGCAGAGGTAACGCCGGCTACAGTGGCGCCTGATGCGGAGTTGCCTGCAGAACCGCCTGTGGTCAGTGCGTCCGTGGAAAGGGTGAAGGAGAGCAGCGACAGGTCCAGAAGCGCAAGTCCGGTCGTGCATCCACAGTCTGAACGCAAAGAATCACTTCCCAAATCAGAAAATGGCTTCATGGAGTCGACGTCGGATGAGAATGGTGAGTTCTTTGACAATTCTAAATGCGAGCAGCGATTGCGACTCTTTAGGGCGTTGGTAAAATAAACAAGGTCGGTAAACAAGACTAAAGCGAAGGAAATGTTCTTGGAAGTCAGTTGACGAGTCCAGTTGGTCAAAAGCTTCGGTGTTGGGAGGATCAGTTCATTTTATCGTGAAGGTTAGTCCAAAGTAGATCCACAGAAGCCCAAATCTTCGCAGGAAGTCCATAGGGACTCGTGGCAAAAAAGTCTTGTCGTGCCATTTCGGCGTTTGGGGCATGTCAGTTCAGACTTGGTGAATCAGTAAACGGTAAAAAATCGGTAAGCGAAGCTGCTGGAAAATTTCCTTTGTTGGGGTGCACAAGACTTTCCATCTTTACTTGTTGAAATTTTGTGAACTACTGTAGGGTTTCTGCCAAGTTTGGTGCGTAAATGATTTGTGTTGAACAATTAGATTTGTTCTGATGGCCTAGTTCTGTTCGGAATCACCAGTGTGCGCATCGGCGGGTCACATGACTGCCGACTAGTCAGTTGAGCGAAATTCTCGAGCAAACAGTATGGAGGTTCACGACACTGAAAAACGAGACAGGCCGACTGCAGGCTGAAAACAAACAGGATGTAACAACGTGTCACTTTTCTCGGGAAGAATATGTGAAAAGTGACTTTGGAAAATTATAACAGCCTTCCAAGATGACCAGACGTAAGTTGAATTTGATACGGCTGTTGCGTTTTCGTGCCCAGCTGATCCGAGGTCAAATTGCTGTCTGGAAATGGGCCTGAAGCCGATGAATAGATGAAGTCGAAATGTGCACGTGTCGCTCGTCCACTCAGATCGTGCTTCGTTCTGGCAGCGGTGTACCAGTCCTTGGAACCTGACATCCCCAGTTGAGTCGCGTTCGATTTGTCTGACCTCTCTTTTGTGCACTTGTACTTGTTTGCCGGTAGTTGTGTGAAATGTTATCATGTCTTGTCCGGTTCTGTTATCATAATTTTTGGGCCACTGTCGTCTTCTGCGCTCCATGTGTCTGCCATCAGTTAAATTCCCACTCCGAAAAGGCAAAAACACCATGGTGGTGCTAAGTGTTTTGTTTTGGAGACATTGGCTTTGATTCTCTTGAGGAAGACTGAGAAAAACATAAGGTCATGTCCCTTCAGAAGCTTCACGGGAAGGCTTTGTTGTGAGTGTTCGTTTCTCTCGCATTCGAGGACTGCCTTTTTCCATGAACATTGTTTTGGAATGTGCTTATTTTCCTATCGGGGCCTCGTTTGCAATAAAACTGGGCCAAAGTGCACCAGAAACCCAGAGTGCTCATCTGTATTCACTCACCCACTCTATGTATGGAAACATGACATCACGCGTACAGCAATGTGTGGAGTTGGGGTGCACAGCAGCAGAACTGTGGGGGAGAACGAAGATACTCGTCTGATCCACATCCATTGCTCCTGAAGCAAGAAAAGTTTTCTGAGGTTCAACACAGGATTCGGCGGCTGCTGATCTGTGTACAGGATCTGTTTTGCTGATGGCTGTATGTGACCTTGCAGTCTGATGGTATGAACGATCCAATCTGCCTGGTTGTGTAGCAGTCTGCAAACTGAACCCCAACCAGCATCACACTGATGGGTGGAAAGCCTAAATAACAAGGCGAGCGAATTAGAAAATTCATCAAGCGTTTGGGAGGCTTTTTACATGTGCTCTGAAGGCCAAAGGATGAGTAAAGTATTGTTGTGCGGGCTGACTGCCAAGCGACGAACGAAGCTAGAGTGAGAAGCCAGTGATTATGACGTTTGAACAAGTGCCTCGAGATTGAGAGAAGAGAGATCTGGAATTTTGTTTTGGAATGATGTTGAAAACAATGGATTTACTTTATGGATATTCAAAGCGACCACTCGACAAGAAAACTGGTGTCTAGATCGTCGTGACGGCCAGTTGTGTGTACTTTTTGCAGATGAGTATGCACAAGTGTGATGATACATACAGGAGAAATGCGTATTGTACATGGGTAGACTCGATAAGTAATATGATAACTGTTTGACTTAAAGGTGGTACTCATCACAGCGCAATTTATTTCTTCAAAGGCTGCGTTAAAAAATGGTATGAAAAGACGAATCACCGGTGATGATTGTCTGGTGTACGTCAACCGAATCCTATGTTCTTCTTTCGACTTGACTCGGCATGTAGGCCGCCTGCGAGGCTTGTTTGTGCGAAGGTTGGAATTTGACTTGTTACACACAGATGATGCCCACAAAAAGGGTAGCGACACAAGTGTATCAGAACAGATACTACAGTGACGATGAAAATCGAGGATTCGGTTATGGAGGGCCGTCTGGGTACGTACCACAGGGTGGTGGGAGGGGGAGTGGTTTCGGACCCCCGGCACCCAGGAGGTTCAGCCTTCCTCCTGCACCGTACAGTGATGACAGGCGAAGGTACTACGACCAAGGGAGACACGGCAGTGGCTCGGACTCGTCTAGACACGGAACTATCACTGGCAACAAAAAGGACAAACGCAGAAGTCGAGAAACAAGAAGCCAGAGTCGAAACCGCAAAGGGAGTGGTACTCCCACGCCGCAACAACAACAGCAGCAGCAGCAAATTCGCAATGATCGCAGACGAAGTATGGACAGCCACATGTATCAGGGCGGTGGTCGACGACATGGCGGCAGTCGAGACCCGTCTCCGCATGTGTGGGAGATGACCCACACTGCAAACTATCAGCAACAGTCGAGATGGACTCGAGAACATTCCCCGATGTACCGGGCGATGACTGAATACTACGGGGGCGGGGGAAATTACTATGAACAGTACAGGCCGAGGAGTCGTGAGGCGTCTCCTGGTTATTACAGACCGCAGTCACCGGGGTCTGGCTACGGACCCGGGCCGCACTCGCCCATGTACAGTCCCCAGTCGCCGGGCTACCCAGGGGACAATTGGCACCCGTTCCCCGGAAAACGCGCCGCTAGTCGTGATCCGTCTCCACATTACGGCGAAGCCAGTAGCTACTAC
>JAAUYG010048695.1_pt1 | contig 10687 bp, 13 predicted proteins | sample 7278091 | NCBI WGS metagenome assembly JAAUYG01 (sample SAMN14350201, study PRJNA611818) | marine sediment metagenome | isolation source: surface marine sediment (0.6m) | place: French Polynesia: Moorea | collected 2018-08
CATCCAAATAACCAGCAAATAAACTTTTGATGCGGATCAAGTGTGATGTGTCTCAAAGCTGTTTCCTTCTGTAATCAAGGTGCATTTCAAAGGCAGGCAGGATTTTCTGGGATTTCATTGCGTCCTGCTTTGGTCAATCACAGAAGTCACCTCTGCTCTTTTGTGAAACTCAACCAATTGTCCACAAATGGTGCCAGATCTGTATCCAACCGAGGCTGGTTATTTACGCCAAATAATTTGGCCCAGATCTAAGTGGGAGAAAAAAGTCCACCGAGGCAAGACGAATGCATGGAAAGGAGAAGAAAGATGGACGGAAGAAGAAAGAGAAAACGCCTGCCTTCAAAAAGTAATAAAAGAGGGAAAGAAGAAGCAATTAATTGTAGATGACAAGGACAGAGAAAACAAAGAGGCTTGTGCAAAACAACATTTTCTCTCGTGCATGTTTGCCTCATTCACACAAAACTCACTTGAAAAAGTAATAACCGCCAGATTATTTCTTCTTCCAAACCAGATGAAAGCTGCTCGCTGAGCGAGTGTGCAGTTTGTACCAACTAAATCTCAGCCAAACTTTTTCGAAACTGAAGCCCCATGACAAAGCTGTATATATATCCTTTTGTTTTAAATTCGCCCAATTCAAACAACAGAAAGAAAATAAAAACACCTGGGAATTTGACTGCAGCCATGACACTTGTTGCGCGTTCTCATGGACACGCTGGTTTCTGAGCAAAATATTCACGCGTCCAGAGAACAAAGGCTCAGGTCAAAGCACTTCAATCCAAGTTTCTCCGAGTTTCTATTATATGTGAGTTGTAACGTGGAGATTGAAAGCGCGGATTGACCACTTGAAACTTTGGATGGGTATGTTTATTGTGACGTTGATTGACAGGACCTTGCAGAACGACTTTCACTCGCTGCCCAAATAAGGGGCGCGCAAATGTGTTTGGACCGGGAGGGTGAGACGAGCCTGAACAAGACCTTTGGTTCGCCTCCCCAGGGCCCCAATCCGGCTGATGAACTGCCACCCCACGAATGTGCCACTCTCACTGAGACTGCAGTGACGTGTGAGTCCCAGCCTCTGCGACTGAACGGTCATTCCCAAATGTATATATTTTGAGGAGAATCACTTGAGACAGAGAGAGAGAAAAAGAGAGTTCCCTTCAGGGAAAAAAACACCAGAGAACTTGCAAACGGCACGGACGGAAACGGTCTGTGACATAAGAGATCATAAGAGAAACGCACCTTTAATTTTCCTGGACTGAAGTTTTTTTCCGGCTTTCCGGATTTCTCGCCTGAAGTGCAGCCTCTTGTCTGTTTGTGGGTCAAAAGCAAAAACAGGGTTATTTGGTGGATCAAACAAACTGTCTCACTTTTGCAAATTATGTCCTCAGGCACATTTCTCCATTTGTGTCTCTAGCTCTTTCCTTGACGTCTTACCTGCCTGTATTTGTCGTACGTCGTACTTCTCATCTTGTAACACCGCGACAGGTGCCAGGGCGAACTCACTGCACTGATCTGTTTCTGATTTTGGACAAACAGGAGGCAGGAAAACGACACCTCATCTTTGTGCCGACATGAATTGAAACCTCAAGCTTGTCCAAAATCCCTTAGTATTGGTGAGATCTGTCATCCATTTCCTCAGCAAAAGCTTGAATGGAGGTTCCGTGCTTCAGGCGTGGCAACTTGGTGCAGAATTCTATGGGCGCCGCGCGCAAAGTTGGCAGAAAATACCAACTGAACTGTTGAAAAGAGAAAATCCACGCAGGCAAAAAAAAGGAATCTGACTGAAAAGCAATACAAGTTATATACAAAAAGACGAATGCGAGTCGTGTGGGATTCAGTGTCTGGGAATCCATTACGCGGGGCTTTAGATTGCATTTCACCTGGCTTCACTGCCACAGCAGACTCAGACACAGATTCAGGATTTAGATGGGGAGGAGCGGGAGTTGAACCTACAATTTTGAAAGCTCAGTCAGGAGTGGTGTGGAAAATCAGTTTCTGCAACTTGCGACCGACCTTGAATTGTTCTTTTGTTTGCTTCAGACACCTGTCGCAGATGTTTGCCTTTCCGCAATGCACATCGCCTAAATCCAGGCGTCTTCAGGCATGACAAAATGACGATTTTTTTGTGACTGACCAGACAATTAACAATGCACCAGTTTTGGAGTTCTGTCAAATTTTTTTTGTTGATTTGAGCGCCAATGGCGTCATTTGGCAGATTCCGCGTGGACGGACGTGCCGCAAAAGTGAACCATTGTTTCTGGTTAAAAAACTACCAGGTCACTTTTCATCTCACAAGGAGAAAAAGAAACAGCTGAATGTGGTATCGTTTATTTTGCGGGTGGAGCTGCTGATTTTTTGAGCCGAGCCAGAGCGTAAAGGTAAGGTTACAGAGGCGACGACTGAAAGATATGCACGATAAGAGGTGAGCGTTGATCGGCAGTGACAGCTAAAGTGCTCTCGTTTGTCAAAGTTGAATTTAGATCCACTGTTGCAAAAAATTAGTGGAGAGGTGAGTTCCCTTTGCTGTATCTAAATAGGACGGTGAACATTGCACCACTGATCCCAGCGAGAAATCCACAAAAGGCATTGTTTTGAGTTGGCAAATCGTGTGAGGTGTGGTGCGAAGTCTTGGAAACGTTGCAAAAAACCAAGCGATGTCTCAAATCGCGGGTCAAGAGTTCATTTTGGAAGTACCTCCGAATTGCATCGTTCCTACTTTTGGAATCCTTTGCACAGTGCCAATGCCAATGCAATTCTGTAACAGACTTGGCAATCTGTTGTGGTCAGCCTTTGGTCTCTCACGATGACACCTGGACTCGAATTCCAGTTGGAGATGTCTATGTATCCCATTTCCTCAGTGATTGGCCTCGTGGGTTTTCTTCCATCCTGAAACGGATCCATAATTGGGCCCATTGTTCAGTCGACAAACAAAAAAATTGGTGGACAAAAGAACAGCAAAGCCCAGCAGCCACCAGATTAGGACGAAAGTGGAGAAACTGGGAATGTTTTCTGTTTTACTGACACGAAGAGTCGCAACCAGTGGAGTTGATTCTGCGCGCAGACGTGATGGATTGTAACGCGTTTGGTTCTGAATGAATTTATGGATGAAAGAGTTTGATTTCAAAGACAAGGAATAAATTTATTCAATTATGATAAGCATCAAACTTTCTGGATTTCAATTTTGTGGGGCTTTTTTCCAGCTGTTGCCCTTTGCGCCTGCTTCTAGGTTTGGGTTTCTGCACCAGACGCAACGATTGTGTTGCCACTTCATCTGAAGAAACAATATCAAGCGTGGTTGGGGCTCAGCTTGTTGACGAGAATTCCGACATTCTTTCTGTAATTTCATGCAAGTGAGCAATCTGTGCCATTTTTGAAGCAGCAAAACGCATAAAAAAAAAAAATGGTCACGAAAAGCCTATTTTGGGCCAGGTCCCTGGATTGGCTGTTTGGTGCAGTCACGCATTGAAGTTTTCTATATGTGCATTGCGTTGTGTGCCAATCGTCTTGAAAAACTTTTGAAGCTGCACATGTGTGAATTGTTCCCTGTTTGTTGAAGTGGAAGGTTTGACGGAAGAGAAACTCCTTGTTAATTTGTGAAATGGATGTTGGAAACATCAGGTTCATTTCAGTACAAGTCCCTATCAAATTAAATTCTATCGCTGCCAGTCATTTTCTCCAAGCACAAGACAAACAAAAGTGTGAGATCTGTAGCCTGAAAGAGAAGATCTTTCATTTGCACAGTTCCCTTTCGGGCTTGTAAGCTACAAGGGGGTGGGGACGCTTGGAGGCCCCGCATCCCAAGAACCAAGGTGTGGGATGAGTCAGAGTTTGGCTTCACTTGAAAAAGAAAAGAAAGTTAAAAGCTAGTCAGAAGCAGACTTCGGCAGTTGGGCCACGAATTCAAGAGAGAAAAATCGTGGAAGACTGCATGGAACCATTTTGCTGGGTCCTCTTCATGCTTCGTGGCACGACAGTCCTTCGGCCGATTTTGCGGCATCTCGCTTTTTCCAGTTTCGACTTGCTCAACACAAGAAAACCACACTCAAGTGTATTTTTTTCGCTGTTCTTATTTTCCACAGGCAGAGGAATCTGTCTCTTTGATCTTTGGGTACAAAAGCCTTTGATCTGGTTTTAACAGGCCGGTGTTCTTTGAAATGTTATCCTTTAGAATGGCGCATCTCGGTTCTCTCCCTGAAATCCTCGCTGCGAATACAACTCCATTTGACAGTTGCTGGGTTGTACAGAGACACCAGAGGTGCTGAAAGTTTGCAACTTTGAAGTTATGTCGGACACACAAGACGGAAGGTGAACGACCACAGGCGAGGTATATATGTGATGCACAAAACCAAGCTTAAATCAAGCCCTTCTCAGCAGAAGGAGCGAAAAATTAGGGACTTGGGGTTGAAAATGTGACTTTGTTGCGCCCAGAAAGAAACTCCAGAAAAAGGGGGTTTGACCCGCATGCAGACAAAATTCCTGGATCCGCTCCTGGAAAGAAACACACAAGAACGGAGACTATTCTTCCAGGCTGAAGTTGAAATCACTGAACTCCACGAAGCGCTGCGGTGACAGACGCAGTTGGGCTCCAACACCACTGTCTCTAGAACTTGTAAAAAAAAACAAAATAAGCATTTGCAGCAACGATACAGGTACCTCACGCTTTTCCCAACACGGACAATCCGAAATAACCTTTATGTAATTCAAGTCCGTTGGAAATCATACTCCTCTCTCATAAACAGCACGCTTCGTTCGAAATTCAGTTCATATATCCAAACATTCTCGGTTTTGTTTCTTCGGATTTAGTATGACCCACCTGTAGCTGATCGAGTTGTAGCCCCTTCCCTTGTCAAACATTCTCATTGGTGCTTGTCTTTGTTGCAGAAAGGAAACCTTACAGAGAGAAAATTGCAATGTGTGTTTTATGTAACTTTTCATTCTCACTTGAACCTCACCCAACCCCCTGTGCACCCATTCCTACAGTAAAGTGAGACACAAAGAGCTCAATCCAAGACGTAAAAGATGTTGGGCGTTCAAAGAAAACAGCCACCCAGCCCAGATATCAAATTGCATATAGCTAACGCATCAATCCCTCGCTCCAAATGCACCTCATGCCATGGTACTATCACTGCTTTGCTTGTGACATTGTGCTGCTAGAATTGTTCTCATTTTCAAATGTTTGGATTTCCGCACATCCCCAAAACACTTCAGTCCTCTTTTCCCTCAGATACAGTGAGATTGGCATTTGTGGACAGGATGCTCTGCTCTACAATCCGAACTGGAGGGCATCTGTTCTGGCAATCCAGGTTTCCTTTCTTGTGGAATGAATGTGAGCTTTCCAGAGAAATTTCAAAGCGGAAACCTCAAAAAAAAATTTTGTTCTCTGAGAGATTCCACTGTGCGATGTGCAGGCGTTCAGGTCCTTGGTTATCCTCACTGGGGACTGGAACTGGACCTGGATGTCAACTGCATGTGCCGAGCGACACCGGAAATTGAATGAAAAGAAGCACAGAAACAAGTGCTTCTCTGCCAAGGCGTATCTTGTGTATTTTTACAACACTTGGAAGAAAGCATCAATAAGGCAATGAGTACATATTTGTACTTTGCTTGTTTGATGTATCGTATTCGCTTCACGCCTGGCATGTTTCATTTGTTCAGTTTTGCAGGCGAGTTGAGTCCCTTGTATTCCACCTTTCAGGCCTCTTGTGTTCGTTGACACGCACGCGCGTACACCTGTTTGGATAAGAGCTCCGGGGACTTTGCTGTGGGACAAGTTACCGCTGGACAATTGCGGGGTTTGCCAAGTCTCTTTTGTGGTAGGGGGTTTTTCCAAATTATTTTCTGCACAATAATTGCCACTTAAGGTGTTGGTATGGTTGGGCACTTTCCAAGTCTTTGGTGCAAGTAGAATTTTAGGAAGAAATTAAATTGTTTCAGAGGGAATGGGAATGTTAATGTGCAGGGAATTTGTGGGATACTGCAGGATACCCGCGGGATGTGCCCGCAAGGTGTGACGTCCACTTTCTTCTTCACAGATACCTGTAGGCCGAAACAATGGGTTTTGCCCTCCTGCAAAAACTCACCGTTCTATTCCACCAACAAAAAGAGAAAGATGCGGATTTCAGTCATCGTCCTGGTCAAAGATCAACCGGAGGTCTATACTTTGTTTGTGGTCAACAGACAACACATTCCCCAAATAAATCTGAAGCATTCTGACGACCAAGTTTGATTCCAAGCGCCTTCCCAGTGTTACTTTTTCAGAATTATATTCGCTGTTTTGAATCTCGTGCTGTTTCCTGCACACGGAAGCGCACCAACAAAAGCTCCGTATGAAGAAATTTTCCACAGAAACTTTCCCTCCTGTTGGTTTTCAAGGTTCTTTGAAACGTAACATCCCTTTCAACGAGATTCTATTTCCTTCCTCACTGGTGGCGGACGCAAGGGGGAGGTAACGCAGATCAAGAAAACATAAAGCAGCTCGGAGAAATGAGGAAACTTCAGTCCCTATTGTTCTGCTTCTGGCATCCTCCCTCACGGACATCCTGAATCCGCACAAAAAAGTTTGCTATTCAGTGATAGGAAATGCTATATCAGTTTCAATGAAGTTTCAGAGTGCAGAATTGGAGTGTCTCTTTGAAATGAAACCCCGCACAATATTCAGAAGGAAAACGCGTCTGTATCTTCTATTTCAAGGTGTTTTATTGCTTGCGTTTTCGTTGCAGGAACAACTAAAGTTGGTCGAAGCTCACTCATAATGTTGAAACAATAATGATTCTCACTGAATGTAGGTCAAAGTTGATTGCAGACATTCTCTAAAACAGGTCATGTCCTGTGTCCAAAAAGAACCGAAAGAGACATAAACGGTGTGACACACACACCAAGGAACAAATCTGAGATTTACAGTCAAACCACGATGTCCCCAAGCTCAAAGACACGTCCAACCATCAAGTGGGCCTTGACTCCCAAATTGAATAAGGCCCCGTTTATTACGATATTTTTGTCATGACTTTGAATCCGCTGCGGACGGTCACTGCTGAAAATGGAACGGTTCGTAGGAATCCTGGAAATGCGTGTACTTTGACACACAGAGACATTTTTTCCCTCTGGCCGTTGGATAAATCTTTCTCTTTGTATACATCCAGGGCGGGGTCCCCCCGACTCTGAGATGCAAAAAGTTCTTTCCAGCTGAAGCACGTTTAATTCCAGCATTAGACAGGAGTTTCATCTGACCAAGTTTGGAATGAAATTTTCTGTCACACTCTCCATCTCAAAAGGGTTGCAATCCTGGGAAGCCAAAAGCAAAAAAGACCACAGCAAGAATACATAGATTCCCGCACAATTCGGTCACTGAAGGTCACTGAAAAGGTTGAGCAAACCTGGAATCACCAAAAATGCCAGCACACAGTGATTTTCCTTCCGCTGAAAATTCTGTGGAAGGAAAACAGAACAACGCACATTCATAGAAGAACTCGCCCGTTTCGTTTGTGCTCTTCACTCTTAACCCTGCCCGTCAAAAACTAAACAAAAACAAAGGAACAACAAGAACTGCACCCTCACTCCCCCCAACCCGTTCCTTCTCCAAAAGTAGGTCACTGGCGAAGAATTCATGAACAGAATTTGACCCCTGAATATTGTCTCCCTTTTATTCGTGCGGTTTTCTCCTCAATTCCCACGCAAAATATCAAGCAAAACGTAATTGTGTCTGGGGGGACGGCTGGTCAGGGCTCACCACTGCTGAGACCTCATCTCGGATGCCACCATGTTAACGACGTTGATGGTTCGCTGGTCGTGGAAGTGCGGCTCTCCGCCGTTCAGTAACAGATCCCGGTCCGTGCTGTCCTTGTCCGTGCCGCACGGGCGCGTGAACCAATTCCCGTAACTCCGGATCCACTTGTTCGCGACTGAAACGAGGAGATTCTTGTTTCACGTTGGAGACAAAAAGTTCCACAAGATATGTGTGTGGGGAAGAGGGAAGGTGCGGGTGTGAGAGCAAGGACGTGTGAACGAGCATGCATGCATGTGCATGATTGTGTGTGCGAAAACACGAGGATCTGTTTCTTCTTCATCTTTGGTCTATTTGCTGAGATTCACAAGAAACTTTCTTGCTGGAATGAATCTGCTTTGTGAGATGCTGTAGAATCTTGCTGCTGTGTTCATGTTTGCACTGAGGCTGAGAAAAATTGTTCGCCCACGTAGAAATTCTGGGTTCTGACTTACTCCATTTATTTCCCTTCAGAATGGGACAACCGGCGTGGCGTGTTCTGTCGTCTCCCTCGCCGTTTCTCTTCAAGTTGTACCAAAATGCTGCAGTGTTCTGGAGAAAAAACATACAGGCAACAAAGATTGTCAGCTTTTTTGAGCCCATTTGAGAAAAGGATCATTTTTTTTGCAAGATACTTGACTGCCTTTTGCGAATACTCTCTAGATCTCACGGGTTTTGAGCAAAACCACATCTCGTGGAGTGAGTAGATTTTCTCTTTGGAGTGTTCCTGGGGTAAAGTTTGGAGTGGACAAGTCCCATTTTGTGTGAAACTGAGAGTGAATGGGCTTCATGCATATTCTGACAGGGAGGCCTTCTGACAGGCTGACACCGGAACAAGCAGACTCACCCTGGCTGGAGGTATTGACACATTCAGAGAAGGAAACACCGTGTGCCCCCCAGACTCAACGTCGTTCAACTGAAAAAGAAGAAAATCAAACACGAATGCTTCAAGCAAGTTCTGGATGGACCACAGGACTGAGAAAGGACTTTTCCTGAAATGAATTCTGCCTCTGAAACTGTCAATATTGGCTGATTTCTTCAGGAGTCCTGTTTCCGTAAAATTGAAGTCGTGTGTACAAGCCTACTTTTCAAAAAAAAAAATCGCAGCTACAACAACTGCAGTTCATGACGACCAGGACTGAACGGGTTTTGAGCTGGGGTCAGTCTGGAAATCTGCCTCTGAGTGTGGGTGGGACCATCAGCCTGATTAGAAGATCAATTCAACCTGCCCTCCACTTTGCTGTTGTTGTTTTTGCAGAAACCTCACCAGAACCGCGTCAGAATGAGAAGTCAGCTCAAATGCACCATTCACCCGTGCGCAGAATTCCATGGTGTCGAGCCCCAGCAATGCTTAACACCCACTGCGTTCTCCAAACAAAATTTGGCCTTTCAAACTAAAGTCTAAAGTTTTCTTTGACATGTTCGCTGTGGTCTGCTGTTCAATATCCGAACCACTTACGTAAATCATGAAAGTAGCCAGTCTGTCTCCTGTATATTTCAGGTAGTCGGCGAATGCATGCTGAGGATACTGCAAGCAGAGAATAAACAAATAACACTTGAAAAAGATGTCACCCAGACCACAAGGTGCCTTCAGAGACAATAATAACTGGCACAACCAACAGATTCTAGATTTCCAAGTTCTCCAGAAAGTTGGAGACACACATTCTTACCGACTGAAAGTCCCGGTGACTCTGAAACTGACAACCCACAGCATAATTGCAAATCTGAAAGACAAAAAAAGCAGCTTAGTCGCACGAAATTTTTGCCAGACGAGCTTGACCCTTCCAATCAATCAGTACAAAGCTGAGAACCCCATCAAGAAAGGTGGGTCAACCTTAAGGCAACTGCATGTCTCTGAATCAAAAAGGCGTCTCATGGTTGAGTCCTCAAATGGAGCTTCAGTGGAATGAAACCGACAGCTTTTCTCCTCGATCTTTTGTGTCTGACTTTCAGGCCTGAAACCCGGGACCATTATATATGTTCCTCGCCTCCTTTCTCTGGTTGAGAGAAATGGTGCTGCTCCTTTTCAACAAAAAACCATTGCCATCAGTTTGCTTGAAATTCTAACCCAATTTTGCAGGCAGAAACAAAGAATGGAAAACCAAGAATCTCGTTGTCCGGCGGAAATACCCCCGGCGTCAGTGCCCATCATGGCGCTGACCTGAAGTTTCTCGGCGCTGCTGTTGAAGGCGCGCTCCATAGCGCTGAGCCCCGTCATCCGCTCAATACGCCGCGCAATGCGCTCCACGCCAGGAATCGTGTCGTTCAGCCACGCCCTGAACAGAGCAAAACAAAAACAAGTCGTGTCAAGGGCCTGAATTCCAGTTCAATAATCTGAAAGAAAATATGGGATTTTTAAATGGACAATGTAATGATGTACAGGTTCCTCACGCTTTATCTGAACACGTTTGTTCGAAACTGGAAGTGTTCTCAAAACCCCATCGCAATCTCTGCAGTGCTATGCTGCAGCTTAATTCCAATTTGGTTCTTTCGAACTGTTTTCACTGGACCAAAACCTGCAACCTGTACGTGGTACGAGTTTTCCTTTTGCATACAAGAAACTTTCCTCGCAACTTGAACACTCTCAGAAGATGTGTGTTGCGCAAGTTCCATTACTTGCATTGCACTTGGTTTTACTTTTACTTTGTTCTGTGTGTAAATGGGGCTGTCGCCTTAGTCTTTTGTGCAGAATCTCAGAAGCGAAAGTCTCAGCTGATGAATGTTCATGTCCACAGCAAAGTCATGAAACCAAAAACGTTTGCACTCACAAGGAAGCCATCCTGAAGTCTGATCCCGGAATCTGACCCCTGTTGATGCCTCGAACCAACTGCAAAAAAGAAATTGTTGCTTTTAGAACTTCGGGTTCGCAAAAGGCGACGGTGCGTGCTTGTACCTTGAATACGTGATAGCCAGCAGTACCGGGTGTCG
>JAAUYG010067072.1_pt1 | contig 10685 bp, 7 predicted proteins | sample 7278091 | NCBI WGS metagenome assembly JAAUYG01 (sample SAMN14350201, study PRJNA611818) | marine sediment metagenome | isolation source: surface marine sediment (0.6m) | place: French Polynesia: Moorea | collected 2018-08
CCGGGCGCGTGGGGGGCCCGGCGGGTGTGCGGGGCGGCCCGGGGGCCGCCCGCCGGGGCGGGGGCGGACACGCGCCGCCCACCACCTTGGCCCCACGCGCCGCGGGGGGGGGGGGGGGGGGGGGGGGGGGGGGGGGGGGGGGGGGGGCGGGGACGCTTTAGCCTTTCTAAAAGTTCTGTGAAACTATTTTTGTCTGGCAGAGTCTGTTCCTGGCACCACTTCCCCCAGGAACTGGACTGGAGCACATGCTTTGGTCTGGGAGGCCACCTTAAGGGGGGGTCCAACTTGAGCATCAAAAAATTCTTGCCAGGAAATGTGAGATGTGGGATGATTACTGAGGTGGTCAATTTTAAGTAGATACATGTTTGTTATGTACATGTATATTATAACTATTGAACATGAATATATACCCTAATCATACATCAAAACACATTTCACTTTTGTTTACAAAAAAATATAATTCATGGATGTGCCCAATATAATTTGATCGCCTTTTAACTTCTTAAAAGATTCTATGATACTATATGTTTAAGTCTCACATGACAAAAACTTGTGACAACACTTTAAAATCTAGAACTAGTAATGAGAAATATGAGATGACGAGCTTCAAAATTGAAAATAATATCTGGTAAAGAATCAATATTTTAAATAAATGGCAAAAACATTAGGTGTTCCTGATGCTTTCATATGAAGTGTAAGCTTTGAAGGCATTTGTAATACTGTTTGTTACGCATGCACCACTAATTTAACACATGCCAGTAGATGAAACAAGAACGTAAATTTCAACTGAATTTCCATTCAAATACGAGTAATATGGGTGACATAAAGAAAAACAGTTTCACATCTCACCAGACATATCAGACCATACTGCTAAGAGAACAAGATGTAAGTGGTAGTAGTAGTAGTAGTAGTAGTAGTAGTAGTAGCAATAGTAGTAAGTAGTAGTAGTAGTAGTAGTAGTAGTAGGTGGTGTGATAGTGGTGTGGAAGTGGTAGTAGTACATGTAGTAGGATTGCTTACAATGCTGTAAAATGCACTGACATGAATATACATGTCACATTTATGCAATGACAGATACATCACAGAGTTGTGTTCTGCTATAGCTATTCTGTCTGATACCGGATCCCAACCGATAGCTACTACCCAGGAGCTACTACAGAGTCCAGGACTGCAGCAAAGATCATGGGACAGGCTGTAGGAAAGAAAATAACAGGAAAACAGTAACGGAAAAAAGTACATGTAATGGCCAAAAATAACTGAAAAAATACATTGTGACGGGGAAATAAGTCAGTAGGGTGATTTAAATTTCCAGGCTTTGCTGTTGCATTGTCTCATAATTGAATGATGGACATATACATATAAATCAAAATGGTTAGCTTGCAGTTACATTAAGTAAAGAGTGTTTCGTGAGTTTCCTTTTGATTAATAATTTACAGAACTATCAGTGATTTCTTGAGCTTTTAATAAATGGATTAGATATGAAATACTATATACAATGTACTTATTTACCTGGCTGCACAATGTGCCACCCACAATACCGGCAGATGAACTTTGGCTTTTCCACTTTGTGAAACTACATGTATTTTATTATAGCAACATGCACCAAGTGCTAGCTTGTGGCAACTTTATCCATTTGCAAGAAAATTACCTAGAGGCTGGTTTTTTTCCCACTGTAGCATCAATGACACAAACAGGTTTTATATGGATAAAAGATAAATTACTGTTCTGGTATGTTCTCTGTGACAATTTAAATTGATAACTAATACAGTAGTTCTTCCATTTTAAGACCACCCATGGGACCAAGAAAATGTGGTCTTATATTGCAGGTGGTCTTAAAATAAAGGTCACTTAACACAGAAACTTGCCTTTTGGGACCAAATCAAGCAGTGTTATAATCAAGTCTGGTCTTACAATAGAGGGTTGTAAAATAGAGGGACCACTGTATACAGTGTACAAACTTGTAAATGTAGATAACCCACAGAAATGGATACCAAAGGTAATTTATACAGAGCTTTCTGGCTTCTCTGAGGAGGCCAGGACACAATTGTGAAACATTTTTTCTTCAGGAGGAAAAAAAAAAACAGATTGAGGATATAGAGATGTACACTGTAGTAGGTGGGGCAGGAGGCATCAATGGTTCAGCTTGGGGGTAGAAGCTCTGGACTATCCTTGATTTCTTCCCCAGGTTAGCCACAGTTGTTACACAGGAATTTCAGTACCAAGGCTGAAACTTTGTCTTCCTTTCAAATCCTGTCTGGCCCCCAAAGCTCTACCATCCCCACATCCTGTTTGGACAGATCATCTCTTCCTTTCCTTCTCTATCCCCCTCCCCCTCCTACACCACCCCCTCCCTGTGCTAACTTCCATCTTCCTAACTTCTAAACCCTGGCTGTAGTAAATGCCTGTAGTAAGAGATAGTGAAACCATACACCAGGGCAGGCATAAATCAGAGCCCAGGGATTATGAATGACCAGGTATTTCAAACCTGGGACCCTGGCTTCCAATTGGCCAGCTCAAAGTGGCCAATGGCTGCATCAGCCAATGGGAGATGGCCAGCGACTTGTCATAAATAAGGCTACCCAGGCTGGTGATGGCACAAACCTGGGAAACAGCTGCCATAGTGGAATAAACTGGGGGTGCCACCAGGAGATCAGGGATGGAACTTTGGAGACAGGCAGAGAGGACTGGAGACAGTGGGACATATCTATAACACATCTTAGACTGAGGTAAGACTTCTGGAGCTGAGATGCTATACAGTAGTACATGTACAGCTTGGCAAAGGTCTAGGAGAGTAGGTCTGGTGGATATTGTCCTAGTGATTATGTTATCAATGGACAGACAATGTGTGATGCTTTGTTTGTCAAACTCTTGGTTTGTTTATCCCATTCACTACAGTCACATGTATAGACTGAATTTGTGGTCTTTACAACTTTCTAAATTAGTAATTAGTAAATTGACAAGAGTAAGCTTGTTGAATTACATTTCCAGTACCAGTATAAGTACATGTCGCTTGTAGAATTGTTGGTGTATCATGTTTGTAGGAGGAAAACTTTGTAGATCTGGATTTGTCCACTTCCATCAGCAAATGCTAAGCAACCAAATTAAATTAAGTACCAGTAGCCTAGTTAACACATCTGTTTGCTGAGATGAACTATTTTTGTGACAAAAAGCCTAGAATAACTAAGGTAGGACTTGATATTGAAGTAACTTTGGACAGGTGCATAGATATGAGATGTTAATTTTAGTTTGTTTAAAAGAAATTAATTTAAATTAAAACTTAACAAAAATATATTAGCTGTAGCTTACAACACCCTCATCTTTGACATTGTTGATATATTTTTCCCATCTATTTATCAGCACAGATACAGTAACTCGTGATCAGTTACTTTGGATTTAGGATTTCGAATTTCAATTTTTTTTTTGAGAACTTCTGCAACTCAAAATAAGATAGTAGCATAGGTCAGTATAGGGTTTCAGTTTTCAACCTAAGAGCTGCAGGTTGGATTTATCAGAAACCTTGCCAAGATAACCAGCACCATATATGAGCAATGGTCCACCGGCCTCCCGGCAGAAATCCTCTCTTTCTCTGCCTCCCAGTTGGGCCTTCTATTACCATGGCAACCTCCCCCTCTCCTTGGTGCCAGATCCCTGTTTCCGGATAAGATAACACTTAAACTGGCATCAGCTGTCTGCTGAATGCCAGTCTGGTCACTGCATGCATGCTCCAGAGAGTGAGAGATAATGGCTGTCTGGATCTCAGAAAATCTGGATCAGGGAAGAGAGCCAGCATGGGTACTGTAGTATCCACAGACAAGGAGTCTGGGTCAACACACTGGGGTTTGGTGTAAATGTGCAGCAGTTGGGTGGGGGAGTGTTGGGATGGGAAAGTCAATGGTGTGTGTGTGTGTGTGGGGGGGGGGGGGGGAGAAGAAGAGAGGCATCAAACTCATTCAACATTTAGCCTCTAATATTACTGATACCAGCATGTAGGGGCACAATAATAAATGGTGGTGTAAATTTAGTCTCCCCGTTCCATTCATGTGTCACTTTTGTGTAGTATGGCTGATTGAAAATGAAATATAATTTATGTGCATGCCATTGATAACAATACTTCCATGTTGATGTACAGCATGTGCTGGTATGTATAGATACATTTGTAGGTTTCATCCCATGATGACTTTGATGTATCAGAGAAGTGTTAAATGAGGGCTCATAATTAAAACCAGTTACAGTGAAATTTATGACTGGATGCAACTTAGCTGGGTGCTTCATCCATATATTATAAATTAATGCATTGCATATATATATTAGACTATTAGCGGAGGACCTCGGGGCATATGATATTAAAATTGGAATTAAAAATAGCTCTCCCATATGGGGCCTCATCATATTGGACAATGTGTCAGGACTGCCACAAGTGTGTGATACTGATGCAGTGTGCCCAGCCCATACCAAAGCTCCAGTGAAACTGCTGGGGAGGGGCTTGGGGGTGGGGGGTGGTGGGGTCTAATGGATTCCAGTATACCAGGATCTTTTACAATTGGCCATAATGACAATACAGATAAGGGGTAATAAGTGCTGCTAAGTTATTCTGGGAAAGGGAAAAGCAGACCAGCAAAGGGGCCAGTGGTGGGTAGCCAAGCAAGCTGCAATGAAATGTACCCAAGGCCTAGCCTCCACTGATCCTGGCAAAGCATTCTTTGAGCTGGCTGAACACCATGTGCTAGCTACCCCCCCCTCCCCACTTCCTCCTCCCACCACCATACTGGCCAAGCCAGGTTACTATAAATGGAGGGTTGGGTATCAAGTAACCATGGTGATAAGAAGATAGACAGTTTCTGAGCCAATAGCCTTCTTCTGGAGGGAGTTGGCTCCAAGCTTGCAGGATAGGCAGTTGGTGGGGGGTGGTAGAAGGCAGGTGGCAGGGTAGAGGAGGAGGGGGGGGGGGAGGAAGTAGGAGTGGCTAGGTGCTAGGCAAGAGAGAGAGGATGCTTCAGTACTAAGACCAGGCCTTCTCCTGCTTGGCCTCTCTTTGGAACTATTCAGATGCTGGGCTGTGTTCACCTCTCTGGAGAAAGCTGCCATGAAAGCTTCCTGATTTTTGCTCTCACCATACCGGCTGTTTCAGTGTTTTTGTTTCTTTGCAGGGATCAATCCAGCTTGGACATTGGCCACCTGGATCATAAGGTTTCTACTGATCCTGGGTAAAAACCAAATCTGGAATCACCAAAGTCCACTGACATTGGCTACTGGATGCCAGAAAGTGAGTGTACTAGGCTGTATGAAGGTAGTACTGGCCTAGTTTCAGCAAGCCACAATAAGTGTGGCCTGGCGCCACTGGCGGGGCACAGATTGAGCAGCAACAGCCGCACTACCGGCAGCCATGTTGGAATGCCATGCTGTTCCTATGGATATAGCTGTGTGCTCTTTATAGCCGGAGCCGGGACTGACTAGCCTTGCCTAGCCCATCCCAGCAGCTGTGTATGCATGGATCAGCTGCTGTAGCAGCCAAGAGGTTTTAGAGCTTTTAGATTCCTACAATTTACAGGACTAAAACTTCCGAAGTTTAGCGGATTTTGTGTGGAAGTATTGAGCAAGTAGAGCTAAGGGTACCATAATGCTCAGTTGTTTCAATATGGCATTTTAAAAAAATATGGATAATATTTGTAAAGGCAGTAAAACACGTGTAATTGTATTCAGATCAATGTAATTTTGGAAGAGATTTAGATCTGTAAAAATATGGAAAACTGATCCAGATTTTACTGTCACTTGTTAGTTCAATGAATCATGTAAGTACAACCTTGATGCAGATTAGTTTGCTGGGTAGCATATTGAACAGTTTAGAAGGGGCCATATGTATATCACAGCATACTATAAACAGGTAATCTCGTATTGGAAGCTGAAACTAGTACAAACAAGACCTCTGTCACCTCAGGATCAATGGATATCACCGGAAGCAAGGAGCAGATAATGTGGTGGTACAAGCTGCTATCAAATGTTACATACTTCCTTATAAGCCATATTTGCTGTTGAAGCGTATGGAATGTAAAGAAGTATGTAGCTTTTGTGTGCACTATCAACAACTACCTTCATCTATGGGTCATTTCACCCCGGGCTTCAGGTGGATTTCGTGAAAATCATCTCTGGTCAAATTTAAATTAAAGCCTTGCCTTTAATATTACTGCAGATCAGTAAATGGTATACCGGTTTTGTTGTAGAGATTATGGGAGTCTTGTATGCGTGTATTGAGTGGTTAGTGACTGTTGGGATGTACCTGTGATTATACAACTTACTGGTAGCATCTCCAGGAACGACCGGCTCGGGGACTCCACTAACAGCCCCAGACGGACAACAACCGGCCTGGAATAACAAACAAGCAGGGATTTTCTCATTACGTGTAACTCCAAAAACCTTTATTGAGAGTACTAGTAATCTGGTTTGCTTGTGTGGGTAGAGAAACATACCTAGAATATACAACTGTTATATATTAACATGTATATGGAAATAGGTTTCTTTATTATGCTGGGCTAGCACTACTTATTAGCCACATGCTAAAAGACTTCCCATGTGGCTAAAAGAATTGGTTTGCTTTTAACCTTAACATGCTTAAGCATAAAGCCTCAACTTTTACCTCATGCTGCATGTAGGTTGCAAGAATCAACAGTATATGCATGTATTTATGTACGATATGATAGAGGTCATTTGGGTTACTAGTTTTTTAGAATTTTTGGATCTGAATTTAATATTGTCAACATCTTTTACATGTTTTGTGGCTCAATAAACTCGGTTGTGGCTAAAGAAAAGATATCTTTTAGCCACCGTAGGCTAATTGGAGAAATTTCTTAGGGCTTGCCCAGTATATGTACATGTAAATACTAGGACAGAAGTTGACAGAAATGAGACTGTTAACAGTGGGGGTTAAGGTGGCTACTGAAGTTTGTAGATGAAAATGCCTGGAAATCAAGTAACTTCATGGGTAATAGGAAATGCTTTCCTTTTGTATTATATTTCAATGGAAGGATGAATCGTTTACCAGCACCAGGAAATGTTGTCCAGTCTGCGGTATCGGGTGACTATATAATTGCTGTTTCAGCTACTATATATTAAAGCATGTCTGGCATGTTGGCGAACTGTGTACCTCGGCATTGCGATACCGGATTTCATGGTTTGCATGATGTAACATTGCTAAGAAACCAGTTTTGAGCCCTATGGCTGCTTAGTCATAAGCTTATCCAGAATTGATTACTAGGATTATAGGCCTAGCAAACAGCATACCAGGCATAATTTGGCCAAAGGCAAAAACTGAACAGTTTTGAAAATTTTCCCAGTAACTGCATTCCTGGAACAACTGCCCATACAGTCCCTATAAAATTTCCAATGTATAGAAGCTAGGGGTAAAGGGTCTAGCCATAGCTGGGATTTTGTATGTGGGTTCCTATGACTCCAGTATGGTGCACTGCATACAGAGGTGACAAGGTTACTGCTTATGTAGGCTGTGGTGATAACCCACAGATTGGTTTAGTGAATTGTGCCCTGCAGCTTGGTTGGTGGGGGTGCCAGCCATCCAGTTGTACTATCATGTGGTCAAGTATCCAGAACCATGGTAAATGGAAGCCCAAGGGTCAGGGGAGATTGGAGCCAGATTTACAGGGAGGTTGATTGCTCATGTTTGTCAGGCTGGGCCTCTCCTGACAAGTGGGTCAGGAGACCACAGGGAGGTCCCATACGGGAGGGTCTGGTGTTAATAATCCCCGGCTAGACATATGTGTGTATATACATGTATGTAGCAAGTGTGACACATAGTTGGGATTCCAGGAGACTGGGACTGAGAGAGCACTGTCTGATCCTGAGACAGTATCCAGACGCTCAGTGTATGTGGGTGATCCTGTTGCTTGTCACCACAGATGATCCCGGGAGATCAGACTGACTCAACTCTAGAGAATGTTTCACAGCTCACTAGCTTATCTATCTTCACCCCCACCCCCATACTTTATTTCCCACATATGGATCCCCCCCACCTCCACCCCTCCCAAACTCTTCCTTCCATAAAATTCACTAGTGGTGACTGTTGGCGCCTGACACTGTAATTTGACCCCCATGAGAAAATCTGGCATGTGGCTGGCAGGGGGTTAGGTCTGTACACCAGAGGGGTGGTTAGGGAATAGGATCCTATCTCTGCTCACCAGTCAGGGAATATCCAGAAAAGGCTTGGGGGTAAGGGTAGGAAGTAAGGGGAGGGGGAACTACGTGTATCTCTCCTGGCTCATCTCTCTCACTCTCTCTACTATCAACCACTCCTAGAGCAAACAAGGCTATCTGGGGAATGATTGGACACACCATCTTCCTGCCTATCTGCCAGGGCTGTTGGCTATAATTGATGTTTGCTTGGGGGCAATAATGAGCTGTGGCTAATTACCACAAACACTGCTGCAGGGTCATAAATGTGATACATTATCTCATTATCTGTGTCACAACTTTATCTACTTCATAAGCCTGTATTTAATTAAAGAGAACACTCAATAAATTTGTTGCAACAAAATACTACCAGAGTTGTGTCACTACATACACCCTACACATGTATTATAATGTTCAAGTTATACATCATATATGCCTTAAGATTCATCTTTTTATCCCAGGATGTTCTTTCCTGTACAGACCTACAGTGGTCCCTGCGAATTAAGACCCTCCATTTAACAAATCCCTCCATTTTAAGACCAGCCATCAGTCCGCCAACAGTGAGACAGTGACACCATTCTTATATTTTTAATATAACTATCCCTCCATTTTAAGATCACCTCCAATTAAAGAACAAAATTTTGTGGCTGCAGGGGTGGTCTTAAAATGCAGGGACCGCTGTATATAGTTCTTATTTAATGATGGAAAAGTAGAGAACTAGATTATCATGCTTAAACTTGTGACTACCTGTTTAGATCATGGGCATGTAATTGGCAGTAAATGCAGAAAGTGATCGAACTTATACCTTTGTACATTTATTCTTGTTGCCATATAATTACTTGGGATCTAGATGTTTCTACACGACAAAATGATACATATGCTTCTTTCTTACATAAGGCGTGCAGATAGGTTAGATAACATTTTATTCAATTCACACTTCTTGAACAAGACAATGATATTATAATGAAAGTTATTCATGCACGATTGCCTAATGGCAACATTTAAGATATTGCCAAGCGTAGGAATTAATGCAATGGGTTCCCATCATGAGACTGGACCCTATATGAAAATCCATATTATCTCCATCCCCCACCCCACCCCATTTGATATGGGGTAACACGCCCAAAGCTAGTGACATATATATATAGTAGAAGATATTGTAACAAAGGCAGCCAGCACAGTTTCAGATACTGGGAATTGCAATATTTTGAAAAAAAAAATGTTTTGGTACAAAATTGCCTTTTCGAGTCTTTGCTATATCAGTTATTCTCTATACAGTACTGATATGTAAACAGCTTCAAACATGGGCTAAACACTCACTGGAGCCATTTCCAGTATACTCTTTAGAGATTCTAGACAGGCATTATATTTTCTAATGTGATTAAATTAACTATCACCCCCCACTCCACTGACATCAGCAATTTGATGAGTCAAGTGCTCACCAGTAACCCGCCATAAATTATCAGGTCTATGAGGTACAACACTGAAGAGGATATGTATATGATGTACAATGGTCCCTCTATTTTAAGACCACCTATGGGACCAAGAAAATGTGGTCTTATATTGCAGGTGGTCATAAAATAAAGGTCATTTAACACAGAAAATTACCCTTTGGGACCAAATCAAGCGGTCTTATAATCAAGGGTGGTCTTAAAATAGAGGGTTGCAAAATAGAGGGACTACTGTACATGTATGTAAATTAGCCAAAATGTGCAAACGCTTTATAGTATAGACTTTTTCTACCGTTCTTACATTTGGCTATATATGTATATAGGCATAAGCAAAACTAAAACTATATAAAGGTTCTTCCCTTGCATGAAAATGATAAAACAGTGTACAATCGATGGTTATGGTGGAGAAGCCCGATGGATCCACAGGTGGAGAAGCCTTTTTGGAATGTACAAGGTTTGCTTTTTTTTTTGCCTAACGGAGGTATATGTACAGTTAGGGTTATAAATATGACCATTGACCATTTAGACCAGGTTACCAAAACAATTTATCTCAGATAGATAGGGGTATACATGGGTTAAAATCGAATCACGCGAACCGGTCATTTTGGCGCATTGATCTAGCGAACCGACCAAATTCTTATCTTGCGATTCACGATCTGTACATGCACCTACCTCACTAAAGAGCGATTAGCATTGGGTGCCCTAAGTTAACTGCCGATTGGTGGGCCAACCCACTTATATAATATAAACTACGATCTGATGAGACAGTCCCTCGCTAAAATAACGATTCGCGGCTCAGTTCCTGTTAAATTCCGATCTCCAAGACCATGGCTTGTTAATAAAGATTGATCTGCGACTATACCATGGCTGTTAAATATTGATATACGAATCAGAATTTATGGGTCGATCTTAAATAATGCTGTGATTCGCAGTTCTCTGTTAAAAAATAACAAGAGGTCCAAGGACCTTGGCGCTCTGCTTGACAGCTGCAGTTGGGATGACATTGGCAATTTTCTGCAGACTCACTGATGCAGACTAAATCAATTGAAATCTGGGTTA
>JAAUYG010275777.1_pt1 | contig 10685 bp, 9 predicted proteins | sample 7278091 | NCBI WGS metagenome assembly JAAUYG01 (sample SAMN14350201, study PRJNA611818) | marine sediment metagenome | isolation source: surface marine sediment (0.6m) | place: French Polynesia: Moorea | collected 2018-08
ATTTTAATTTTCAAAATTTCAAAAATCCCAAACGTAGTTTTGTTAGGGCCATTGGGAAGAAAATTCAGGAAAAGATTGAAAGCCTTCGGATGCGATTTGTAGGAGGAGTAGCGTTTTCCAATTTTGCCTCCCATAGGGTCCCATGTTAACGAAAACGAAAAATATTCGTAAAAAATCAAAACAATTTTTTTTTAAAAAAAATTAAAAAAACGTCTGGGCATATGGCCTAGGGGAAGCCACAACTAAAATTTGAAAGAAATCCATACAATTACTTCAGAGATAATCGATGCCACAGAAGGACGACGGACGGACGACGGACGGACGGACGGACGACGGACGAATTTCGATTTCATGAGCTCTGCTGACATAGTCAAGCAGAGCTAAAAATAGCGCCACCGATATTAGGAGCCCAAACCCAACACCTATTAAGATTCTATTTTATAACTTGTCCAAAGCCGACCGTGCAAGACCGGAAGCTAATCAAAGCCGATACTGGCATAAATTATGTCTTTAAATTTATGTATCACGGTGTATCGTTATACAGTTAGGAAAGAAATGCAAACCGATTCCCTTAAAATTATGTTAAAGTACTTCGCAAAATTAAATTCGCACTTTAGCATTTTTGTCCTACTATAAAAAAAGTTAAAAACGAACTTGAATTCTTAAATAGCATACAACTCTACTCTTAGTAATATTTTTTTTCACAGAGAGGTCACGGTGACGAATACATATTATATTACATAAATACTGCTGCATTAACACATCATGAACGCCATCTTTCTCTACTGGGTGACTGTATACTGTGTTGCCTAATATCCCGTTAGTGCTTCAGAACGACCAAACGCATTCCCTTTTATCCCATCGGATATCGAATGATTAATATTTAAAGACTTGTTTGCCCCTGTTGAACATGATGTGCCGTCCGCTGTTCTTTTTCACGGCTGCCACTAGCGAGACCTGTGCATAGTGTTGTCTGAAAGCCCAATCACCACAGGGCACGACGAGGTTATTGGTACCGGAGAACGGATGTCCTATGCCCTGGATAACAACAGTGAGACACTCGATAATGTATCCTCTTTGTCCGAATCGGAAACACGCACGTGTTGTATTTGAAAAGACCGGAATCATGTAGTCTCTAGGTCTGGACTTCCGTAGTTCGGTAGTTCGGCCGGATTATTGGCGAGTGTTAGACCAAGAACTGGGTAGCATGACGTTTGTTTAGTTTCAATGTTGGGGATAGGAATGGTTAATTTCAAAACGACATAAGAGACAGTTTATATGCTTGAAGATGAGGAAACTTCTGGTTCTTATTTTCATGAACCTTTCCGCTTGGTGGCTCACGTGTGAGTAGATAACATAGCGAAAATAATCGGCAAATTACACATTGGGTTATACCAGTAAATCATTGTTAACATTTCTTCATATCTATATATTCTGCCAAAATTCAAGATTGTTTTTCTTAATCATTTCGTATACTAGACTAGACTAGACTAGACTAGAATAGAATAGAATAGAATAGAACTTTTTAAACGTCGGATTTTAGTGTAAAACAGCAAATTAGTATCGCATATATGCTATTCAGAGTAGAACTAAATAACTTTATTTAACATCGGATTTTAATGTGCGACAGTAAAACATCTTGACTGCATGAGTTAAGCTTCGATCACCTTCGGGACATTTCCCGCCAAGAAGGTGAAACTCTGACTTATTGTACCCAACATTAGGCGTTTAAGTATTCTAACAGCGATGCGCATGAACAACCATTTTCTACACTTCCAGACGGCACTCTGCTGTGTCCCCCCGGTTACCATCTGTCGCCCAGCAGCCAGAAATGTTTCCGGATTTTCGAAGATCTGGTGACGCACAGCGCCGCAATGGACCTATGTGTGACGGCAGGTGCCAGACCAGGAGTCGTTACCCAGGATGACAGCAACATCATACAGAGTCTTCAGTAGGCATTGTACTAGTAGCAGAATATTAGAGAATAATTAATCTTTTATCAGTCGTTTGAACAATCCAATATATCATGATCGACTGTGACGACCTGCTCATGTACAAATCGTATTTTTCGGTGTTAGAACCATGAAGGAGCTGTTCGATTAGTTACACCATCAATAACTGCATAATTATATGTTAGGGCTATTGGCCTTTTCTACAAGACGTAACTTGAAGTTGTGACTTGGACTTGGTCTGCTTTTGAACATAGTCTCATTTTCTGGTCGGTTCTATCTGCACTCACATATCACCTGCTTGCCACTATATATGACCTTTTCAGTGTTGATGTGCCATTAAACATTTATATCATCATCATCATCATCATCATCATCATCATCATCATCATCATCATCATCATCATCATCATCATCATCAGTCGTTTGTTTTAGAAACCTTGGTATAATGTACGATGATCATTACCTTAATGGTTTCAGGCTTCTAAATGAAGCATGTGTGCTTGAAGTAACACGAACTGCATAGAGGTAGTGGTTTTGGGTAGATGATGCCCTCTGCACATCCCACCATGTTTAGACAACCAGTTAAACACGTTTAAATTAATACCGCACATGCGTACATAACTGGGGGTGTGGTCCGCCTGACTCTTTTGAATAAATAATATAAGTACCCGTGTTCTGGGTTCTTTGTAGGACGACGTAGTTGGATAAATGAATTTCATGATTCATCCGTGTTTAGAGCGAACAACATACACTATTTTCGAAACTGTTTGCCACACGCATTTTTGATACACACCACGGGACTAGAAACGTTTGTTCACAAACGTTTGCTGTGCTTCTCACATTGAAATCGCACCGAGAGAGTTTAAGAAATTAATTATACCATTTGTGCCTGTGGGTGTGACAACCATTCTGCTCAATACTGTATCGGCAAGGGTTCGACCCTGGGAATATCATTCGGAACTCCTCGGCTGTTTTCGTCATGCGCAACATGCTAGTTTTGCCCGAAAACTGCCGAGGTGTTCCGAGTGTGGGATTATATACTTTTAGCCGTTCACAAGCACTCGTGCTGGTGCCATTTACGACCTTCGTGATCTAGTCATACGCACGCACTCGTCTGCTAGCCATTCACATATAGCGCCACGAGCACAGTTGTGGAATGGCGCAACACAAACTCTAATGACTCATGATTGATAACACTAGAATAACGACAAAATTACTCAAAAAGTACTTAAAACTGCCACTGATCCTCCCAAGAGTACACGGAAGCTGCGATGCTTCACGAGTGCTATGTGTAAACTGCACGACGTGTACCCTGGAATGGTCTCTTCACGAGTGTTCGCAAATGGCACCACCAGGCGTGCTCGTTTGTGGTCCAACGTATACCTATATAGATTTCACCAGTTTTCGTTTACTTCCAGTACTGGCCAGCTCCTGTGGTTGGGAGCCCGTCGTAAACAGGCAGTCTGGAACTGGACCAACCAGCAACCTCTTACATGGAATAACTGGAGTCCCACAACAGGCCAGAACCCCAATTCAGGATTCTGTTTAGTCCTGTACTCTGATGGGTCGTGGGCTGATGCTTCGTGCGCCACCGCACGTTCCTTCATCTGCGAGCAACCGTTTGACGGTAATCGGAGTTATCGAGTTCTATATACACGTATTAGTCTCCTTGATCATTTGAATATTTTAATCGCTCTATTGCGGTATACATACACTGTACGCAAATTTGGTTATTCTTTCTTGTGATCATAGATCCTTGCAGAGAAATTATTGTTGTCAGTGAAATTCTGACGCCTGATTGGTTACTGCATGCTAAACGATGTGGACTCATTTTACAAAACTTAATGATTAGGACCCGACCACAGGTTATTGTGACAATTCGTGACATCTCTGTAATTATGTGAATTTCCACCAGGTTTGTGCGGGTGCTAATTATCAAGTTTACATCTCATTTCCCTTTTTACAACTTATGTGCATGCCTTGTTTCATTTTATTCCCTTCCCGATTTTGTCATGTGTACATTTTGAGCTTTTATTATTCTGTAACATTCATTACTCGCATTACTATGAGGAACACTTCAACTACTGTCAGCAAACGAGAGTTGGGAACATAACTGCCTATAAAGCTTGGCGTCTGTAACATTTCCAATACTCTCGGTAACCGGAGATGGTGATGGGAGAAGGGGCGTGGCTATAAGCTTGGTTTCTGTAACATTTCTATTACTCTAAGTAAATACAGTAAATTGGGGATAAAGGGCCCTAGCTGCTAAAACAGAAATGGTTTCTGTAACATTTCCATTACTCAAAGTAAATACAGTAGATAGAGATAAAGGGATGTAGCTGCCAAAATAGAAATGGTTTCTGTAACATTTCCATTACTCAAAGTAAATACAGTAAATAGGGATAAAGGGATGTAGCTGCCAAAATGGAAATGGTTTCTGTAACATTTTCCTGGTTAATGGAAATGGTTTCTGTAACATTTTCCTCAGCTACTCTGAAACGGAATGTGGGTATCATACTGCTTGGGTATCATACTGCTTGAGATCTTAACCCGTTGAGTGCCCTTTTTGTCAGCATTGGCAAATGCCTTTTAGGGTCAAATATTCACTCTCCAAATTACATGCTATTCCACCCTCAACCCCCTCCAACAGAAGATATACTGGCAGTTCGATCCGTGTCTAAGCCGCAGCACCTGGACAGCACAGTCTTAAGATCGGATAAGCACTCTATACCAATGTTTCTGTCATTTTCACATTGTAGCAGACGGACCATTTAGCGTGATTTTAGGATTACCACTTCCGGTTACTATAAGTATTACCACTTCCGGTTACTATAAATACTTGTATTTAAGTTTTTTCCAATACAGTGAGGTTCGTCTTAAAATGTAGTTGTGAATTAGCGATAGCACAAGAATTGAAGACTCTGGTCATATCGGAGAGCTCTCCTGAATATAAGATATGAGACTGGAGAAATGAGACCAAATCAAAACGAGGGGTCCATTCCACTGTGTATTAGAAATTTCTGCCTTTCCTTTTGCCGTTGTAAACTTGCATGAGATCTAATTGTTGTATACACTATCGGCCTAAAACGGTTGTCACGTGCATTTTAATATTTGCAATCTGGGATAGATAGGTTTGTCACTTAAGGACTCGCACACATTGTTTTTAAATGATGTGCCCTTGAAATGAAATTTATTCAGATAGTTTTAAGAAAATGGAAAAAAGGCCAATTGTGCTATGTGTGTGATAACCATTTTGGCTTATAAACTATTTGGGGCATATATCCTACTTTCCATCTGAGGGGACTTACTTTTACAAAAATGTTAAGTCCAAACAAGATATTAAACGTTAAAGAGAATGATTGCCATTATGGCAATTATATTGAATTTAAGTTTGTTTGTGACTTACGATTTTTCTAGAAGATGGTCCCTGTTGTTTAAGCCACCCCCTTTTGTTCAATTTGCACCCTATGTTGTCTCAAACTTTGTCTCAGCGTATACCTGCGTGAACAGTCAGGCCGGAAACGGGGACTGGGGCAGGGGGTGCAGCCTCGAGGCCTCCTGCTGCCAGTACAGCTACGTCATTTCCGGAAACTGCCCAGGCAGTCTGGTCTGTTGCTACAAAGACGATCTTTGTGGCGGACATGTGGGTACGTACGAAGAACGAATTTTCTCTCATGAAAAAAATATTATGAATTCTCTTACTTTTGCATAGCAGCAAACGAGTCATCCCCTGTATATGTGACGCGAAGGAGAGAACTCTGCCAACTTGTCATCCTTGCTTTTCTATCGCACTATTAAGACATTGTTCGAAGACTGACCTCGATTCCATCTGATGTGTAATGGCCGTATCTGAAGTTATCAACACGGAGCTGTCAACACGAAAAGAGGGGACCAGAAACAAGAGGCCCAGCGGCCTTACTTTAAAATACTGTTTGACCACTATCTAAGTAGAACCGATCGAGTTGGGTTTATGCTACCAGCCCTGTCGGTGAGGTGATTAATCTTGAAGGTCAAAATAACCTTGGTTAGAAAAAGATTGAAGTAAATGTACCGTACATGTATATCTTGGTATCCGATGCACAAAGGTGCCTCACACATGTCTTACTACTGTCCCTGAGTCCCAGATTTCAGTCTGTTTCATTCTACGACCAAAAGTTTTCGAGGTACATGTATGTACATGTATATTTCATTTTGAGGAAAGTTTACTCACTGACTCCAAAATGATCTTAAACACTACTACAAGGTCGAAGGTACCCCATATATGCCTTACTAATGCCCCGAGTCACAAATTTCTCCTCGTTTTGCTCTACAAGAAGTTTTTCAAGTTTTTTAGTTGCCAGCTATTTTGGAAATAAGTGCACTGAATGACCCCAAAGAACCTTGAACACCACAAGGTCAAACGCACACCATAAACGAGTATGTGTCCACGAGTCCCAAATTCAGTCCGTTTTGCTATACTACCAATTTCGCGTTCGTTTATCAAAGGACACCCAATATCACCTGAAACACTACAAGATCAAAGTAGCCCATTTTATGTTACTAATGTCCCCGGGTGGCAAATTGCACTCTGTTTCGTTCAACGACCAGCTGGTTTTCTGTTACAGGAAATTGTGAGATAAAGGAATGACCCCAAAGTGACATTGAACATTACAAGGCCACATGTACATCATATATGTCATACTATTGTCATTAGGCCCCGACATTTTCGGGTTTGGTGGCATTTTCAGTAAAATGCGCCAACTGACTCCCAAAATTACATTGAACACTACCAGATCAACGGTACCCCAGATATATGTTGCCAAATTCAGTAGTTTCACTCCGCTTTGCTGTACGACCAGAAGTGTTCGTTTTACAAGCCATTTTGAGATAAGTGCACCGAATGACCCAAATGACCTTCAGCACCGCAAGGTGGAGATACCCAACCATGTGTTAATAGTGCCCCCATGTCTCAAATTTCAATTCTTTTCGCTGTACGACCAGCTATTCTTGAGATACAAAGTTGCCGAAAAACTGAAATGCACCGAATGACATCAGAATGGCCTTGAATTTAACGGGGAAATTACCATGTGTACACTAAATACCTATTAGGCACCCCGAAGGACCAATTGTTTTGTGTTGTTCTACGACCAGCCATTTTCGAAATAAGGCTTCTGAAAATCGGAAATGTATCAAATGACTTCGGGATGACTTTGAAGATGTGCGATCAGACACACCCGTTACATTGAAAGGCTAAACCCCGACGAGGTTTACCTAAGGGGTTTAGCCTTTAATGTACCTAAAACCAAAACTTAAGGTGTTTACCTTATGTTTTTTTCCGTTTTGCTGTGCAATAAACCATTTTCGATATATTTTATACGTCTCCATTGACTAATATTGACTATAGAACAGAAATGGTAAAGATTCAAAATTTCAAATTTATTTTATCAAATTTGGTAGAAATCTTCCTTAGGAATTCACCTTATGCATTCACACATGTGAACTACTTTCAGATGAGGTTTAGTTTGGAAATTTTTGCCCATATGGTCCCATGCTAACAAAAAACATATATATTATTTACATTAATCCTTTGACAGTTTCCGAGGAAGCTCCTTTAACATTTAACGAAGGGACTACAGACGCCACGGACGGTTCGACGGACAACCGCGCCGTGACTGTAGCTCTGCTGTGCAGTAAGTTAGCACAAACGGGCCTAAAATCACGTCGGACGATGCTGCAACAGGACTCACCTAGAAGATTCTGCCACACTCAGGCAATCCACTTGGTGGCAGTTTTGAATATGCTAGATGATTTAACCAGTTTTATACAGTGTATGCGGATGAATGTAATTGTTCTTATTTATTTTATACATTTAAAAATGGTTCAAATGGCACTTGCATGAAGTCACTGGAAACCATTTCGTCTCGACTCGTCTCGTTCCATCGGTCATTTCATTTATCACTGTCGGGTAATACTGCTGGTCACTTCTTTGCTAAACTTTGAACCGACGTTAATCAGAGTTTTGTTCTCTACTTTTAGATTCTATTATTTATTCTATTCTAGACTGTCACACCAATCAATCTCGTATGCCATGGCTTTCTAAGTTGTGCAAATGTATGCACCAGAATTGGCCAAATCTGCCTTGTTTTATTAACTTATCAAATGTTTGTATAAACTTGACCATTCGTTATTTCATTTGTGCATCCCTTAAGAAATATGCCCACACACATATATTTTTTCTTCGCTTTCGCTTGCTACATTTGTGTTCGCGGTAACATATCGCAAATATCGCGGTAGCATATTCACTTGAAATAAATTCAAAAGTATCGTTTAGCGTCAGGCAGTTATCGAAATAACAGTGTCAGCTGATCAAATGCCGACGCTTACAGCTACGTAATATGCCAATTTATTGCCATCAGGTTCTGGTCCGCGAATATATAATGTACTAAAAGAAGTGTGGAAAACCTATTTTTATATTTCACCGCAAGTTGAGTGTCTAATATTTATTTACAATATTTCTAATATTTATTTTTGGGCCACTTTCGTTAGGCAGCTAGTATTGGTAAAATTCTTCTGTCCAGAAAGCGATCAGGCAAGGTTCTCGAAAATTCTAACTGCTGGTCTCTTCATATTACCCTTTACAGCCGGTCTAAGACAAAATAATTGTCAGCTGTTATCTTGTCAATGAGCGTTGTCATATGGCATAATAATGGCAGGTGTAAGATTTTACAGATACATACAGGCCTTACCTGGTTGATACATCTATATTTTTTATTATGAAACGTAATAAAAGTCTAGACCCTCTCACTGTCTCACTACCTGCAAACTATTACGGACTGTACAAAAAAGAATTCTCGTCTGCATGTTATGCTCTTGGGTTGGGCCCCTGATGCTTGCATTTGTACCTGCTGTTTAAAGTGTTAACAGAGAATTTTTCGGTGAGTGTATTTTATTACTGTGCGAGTGGTTGTGTGTGTGATTGTTACCTGCAATTCAACAGGATGTTTGCGAAAAATGCTAATAATATTAGCATTTTTATAATACCTAAAGTTAGGTCTACTACGCAACCGAAATTAAATGCCTGTATTATTTTAGCGTATGGTGAAAAGTTTTAACCACATACATGTACATGCATGTGTATGATATTGCTAGTGGTAAAATACATATGCACTTACGCCCTCCTTCACAACCCGCAGGCTTCTGTCCCACTGGGTGGACGGACACCGGAGCCAAGTGTTATAAGAGATTCGCTACCGCAGCCAGCCATGGATCTGCCGGGCAGACATGTCACGCAGAGGGCGGTGGGCTAGCTGTCTTCGAGGATCTTGCACAAAACGACCATGTGGCTGCTGAATTTGGGTATGTTAATGGGAATAAATTGAAATTATCTGTGCTAAACCCTTTTCCTGCAAATTGCCGGTTGGCTGGACATTTTTCGAGTGCCCATTTGGCTAAACTGTGCAAGGTATAGATGTATATAGGTGCCAATAGTAACTCATTGGCCTATATGGTGAGTCCAATCGCACCATAAGATTTACTTTGTGTAGCCTTGAAAGGTAAAAGTTAAGCTTACTCACATTTTGAAAGCTGGTGCTCGTAAAGGAGCCGGAATGTGCCACATCAGGCACTAATAGATACATCATGTAATCATATAAGGGGGGAAGGGGTCTAACTGCAGCTTCAGATTTGACGTTCATGATGTGACCTTGAAAGGTTAATTTAAGGTCACCATTCATATTGTTAAGTCTTTTGCCTAATAAAGGAGCCGAACCAGGCCATAGGTTTTTGTTAAACACTAATAGGAAGTCATGCATGGGAAGTCCAACATGTAACATTAGATTTGACTCTGAGTTACATGAAAGGCCGCTTAGATTTTGAGTGGTAGGAAATGTACGTCATAAATATATTTCCGGTGGTGTATATTAATCTGGATGTCACACAGGAGAATTCAGCAAACCCAACGGCCTTTTTTGTAGAGTTTTGGTTAGCTTTGTATTGGCGTAGTCGTGAGCACACGTATGGAATGACGCAATTCAAATTCAAAGTAGATTTGGTTTTCTTACATTAGTTGTTTATTGCAATAATGAACCAATATAAAGTTCCAACCTCGGTTCAAACAAAGTGCTACAATACATGGTATTTGATCGCATCATGATGCGTTCATTCTCGAAAGCTCCCGCGTGCCTTTTTAATAGTATCATTGTAATTCGTAAACCATAGTCTGTCATACGCATCAGCCATGTTGGGGTTGCTAATGCGGATAAATGGCTATAGCAGGTCAGAGTAGCCTTTTATGGCCCCAAGAGCAAGTAAATGTATTATTCATGCCATACAATTTCACTCCATGACCCGCACATGATTGTTTATGACGAACGGATTCGCATATCACTACCTAAACAAATGTACCTGCTATATGAATACATTCTTCATACACTTAACCGCTTGCATGCCCGGTTTGCACTCAGATCGATGGCGCTTAACACCCAATATCAGATAAGATGCTTTGAGACATGCAAATTTGTTTAATTATTCAATGGTTCGTTGTATCTGGGTAAAACAATTCTGTGAAAAATATATTAAGACCATATATCAGCAGAAAGCTTACAACGTCGATGGAAGAATATAGAAGGCGGACAAACACTGAACCCGGGCAGGGGGGGGGGGGGATAAGATTATACCCCAAGCTTACCTCAAGCTTCTCCTAAGTTCCAACCATGCCCGAAAACTCCGAATTTGACACCGGGCAATTTAGAAAAG
>JAAUYG010004680.1_pt1 | contig 10684 bp, 4 predicted proteins | sample 7278091 | NCBI WGS metagenome assembly JAAUYG01 (sample SAMN14350201, study PRJNA611818) | marine sediment metagenome | isolation source: surface marine sediment (0.6m) | place: French Polynesia: Moorea | collected 2018-08
ATGTGGGGCACATTTTGTGGCCCCAGACGACTTTGAAAATTACATGAAGTGGCAGATGGGTTTTAAAAATCATGCTGTACTATACCATAAATTTTGCCATCAAAAGTTAGTCACAATGTGGATATTCAGTCGCCTGGAGCTGTGTCTGGCGAGGGGACGCCATTTTCCTCAGCCGGCCCGAAGCCAAGGACAGCCCAGCAACCACCTGCTTGCTTTCATTCCCGCTTGCATTGCCCCTGTCACTCTCGCAATCATCGTCGCTGATTTCATACCCAAAAAGATTTTCTACAAACGTTCCTCGTTCAGTTTCATAATTTTCGTTTAGCTTGATAGTTGCCAAAATGAACAAAGCCAGAAGGCCCCCAAAATCGTAACTAATCCGTATATGCCGCCCGTCGCGCTCAGAAGCCAGCACCGGTAGCCAGCGTGCATATGTTATACAGCATACAGGCAGTGTGCACACGCCGAAACCAGGGCCGCACTTCTGGATTCTGGTACTCGCAGCGAGGCTAATGCGGCGACGTGTGTGTTAGGCGGGTGTGGGTGGGTTGGGGGGTGGGGAGATATCAGGCAGCAGACGATCAGCTAGCTTAGCAAAGGGGGTGTCGGGAGAGGAACCACTGCCGACGTCATGATTCGGGACCGATATGGCGTGTGCATGGCCCGGAGTATTTTTTGTAGCATGGTTGCATTTTCGCTTATTATGAAGTAATGGAGGTGAATTTAACCCAAGTGGCAGATTGATATTGGTTGAGAGTCCTACAAAGAAGGCTCCTGTGCATAGATTCCTGAATGTCATTTTACGTCAGATATGCCCTTTAATGTATTGGATTTTAAAATAATTTTGTTCCCCTTGCTGCAAAGCTATTTATTATATGATTTATGGGATTTTTCAAAAAAGATTATCAAAATAACACATATTTATTGATATCTTTTTGATTGTATTTCCAGGTTTTGGCGGCCCATCTGGACCACCTGGAGAACGAGGTGAGCAAGGACCACCTGGACCTTCTGGAGCTCTTGGAAGAGCTGGGTCACCTGGAGAACCTGGACTGCGAGGAGAGCAAGGAGAGCGGGGTGAGGGTGGACCTCCTGGGCCTCCTGGCAGGATAGGATTTGCTGGACCACCTGGAGAAAGAGGTTTGCCTGGACCAAGTGGTCCTACTGGAGCGACAGGTGGTGCTGGATTCCGTGGTCAGAGAGGACCTGCAGGACCACCTGGAGAAGCTGGCCCAGGTGGGCCTCCTGGATCCAGTGGACCGCTAGGACGAAGAGGCAATCCTGGTCCACCTGGAGAAACAGGAGAAGGTGGTCCACCAGGATTTGTGGGACAACAAGGCAGACCTGGACCACCAGGAGAGAGTGGAGAGATTGGTCCAGATGGAGAAACTGGAGCTCCAGGCAATCCTGGAGGCAGAGGCTTCCCTGGACCCCCTGGTGAAGCTGGACCTCCTGGTGAGCTAGGACCTCCAGGACCTGCTGGTAGAAGAGGAAACAGAGGCCCAAGAGGACCTTTAGGTGGCCCTGGTACCACGGGAGCCAGTGGACCATCTGGATTCAGAGGACCACCTGGTGAGAGAGGAGAACCAGGACCCAGTGGACCCACTGGAGCCACAGGTAGAGTTGGACCACCTGGACCGAGAGGAGAGCGGGGTAATGCAGGTGAACCTGGTAGTGTTGGTGAGAATGGACCTCAAGGACCTCCTGGTTTGAGTGGTGAGAGAGGACAACAGGGAGAAAGGGGCCCTGCCGGACCTACTGGAGTGCTTGGCCAGCCAGGACGTCCTGGACCATCAGGACGTAGTGGACCTTCTGGACCTCCTGGGGAATCTGGACCACCAGGATTGGTTGGCTTGCCAGGATTTGCAGGACCTCCAGGAGAGCGGGGATCTCCAGGACCTTCAGGACCCACAGGTGCCACAGGCAGGCTTGGACCAGCTGGACCTAGAGGCTCACCAGGTGAACGAGGAGAATCTGGACAAGAGGGACCTCCCGGGCCATCTGGACCAAGAGGACCATCTGGTTTCAGAGGTCTGCCTGGTTCACAAGGACCTCCAGGACCCACAGGTGCTATAGGACCACGTGGACCACTTGGACCTCAAGTAAGTCACACACAAATCCAGGCAAGGAAGGCAGAGGTAGTGATGCACACAAATATCCAAATCTAAAAGTGTGGGCTCATAAACAGTGTGCTCATCCCTGCAGGCTAAAAGGCATTTGCCAAAAGTCTTTGTTCAGCACTTCTGGTTATAGACTTTTGGTCCCAGTAGTGGGTCCTGATATAATGTTGATTATCCTGATACTTGCATAATTTTAAGCAGGATTCTAAGAATTCATAAGGTTTACGATGCTGAGGACAGAGCATTAATAGATACAGTAGTCCCTCTCTTACTAGTCCCTCCCTAGATTAAGGACCCACATGTTTGACAGCAAGTACTGGGAATGCATGTGATGCTCCCTCTCACCAGAGGACACCTCTCTAATAAGGACAGAATTTCTTGGCAGAAGGGGTGTCCTTATTAGAGGGGGACTACTGGACTGAATATTAAGATTACCTACTTTAATGTTAGTTTTTATAAAATATTTAAATGGTAATTTCCTACTTACCAGGGAGAACGTGGTCTTCCCGGACCTTCTGGACCAACAGGAGCCACAGGAAGTACTGGCAGTTCAGGCCGCCCTGGCCCATCAGGACAAGCAGGTGATAGAGGACCCACAGGACCCACTGGCGCAACCGGACGCAGAGGACCCAGTGGTCGCCGTGGTAACAGAGGTCCACCTGGAGAGTCTGGACTCACAGGAGCTAGTGGTCTCCAAGGTCCACGGGGTCCATCTGGATTCCGTGGAAGCCCTGGCATACCTGGACCCTCAGGACCAACCGGTGCCACTGGTGCTACTGGACGTCTTGGTGGACGGGGTCCAGCCGGCCAGCCAGGACCCTCAGGTCCCACTGGAGCTACAGGACCACCGGGATTGTCAGGTTTGCCAGGTTTCAGAGGATCCAACGGACCACCAGGAGGACCAGGACAGACTGGAGCACTAGGACGGCCAGGTGAGATAAACATAATCTTTCACATTTTGTGTGGTCTGACAGCACGACAGTGGAAGCTGCTTTACCAGCTAGGCCGCCCATGAACTGGACAACATGTGGAGACGGTTTCTAAAAAAAAGATCTCAACAAAAATCTGAAGGAAGTCAACACTTGATCTTCTTCACTATGGATGGGACAAGTTGTCAAGCAGATTGAACTAGGTTTATGGAAATTGTCTCATAATGGGGCTTTGCCAAGGTGATTGAACTACTAGGTTTATTTAAATTGTCTCATAATGGGTCTTTGCCAAGGTGATTAAACTAGGTTTATGGAAATTGTCTGATAATGGGTCTTTGCCAAGGTAATTGAACTAGGTTTATGGAAATTGTCTCATAATGGGTCTTTGCCAAGGTGATTGAACTAGGTTTATGGAAATTGTCTGATAATGGGTCTTTACCAAGGTGATTAAACTAGGTTTCTAGAAACTGTTCCATAGCTGGTGTACCAAGTTAATAGAACTAGATTTCCAAACCTGGTACCGCATAAGCTCATATGAAAACCATTTGACCCTTATGCAGTCTGTAGGTAACATGTTTTTAAAACTGCACCAGGCCATAATACTCTGGTTGTTTTAGTGACATTGGCCTGCAAATAGGTGCTGATTACAGTTAAATTAAAGTAAAATTTTGCCGCTCAATTGCACTGTAGAAACACATGGTACCATACCTGTTGACGCATCTGCATTCTTGCGGCTCTAAGTAGATTTACATAAACCACATGCTTTGGCACATACTGCTGTATAGCTAGAACTATTATTTACAGTTCCCTTCCAATTTTTGAAATCTCTTAACATCTAATTGATAATGGTACAAAATAATACCCTTGTATAAAGGTCCCCAGTTGTGAATTAGAACACAGTAGAACCTACTTGAAAGTAAAAAAAAAGATTGAAAGTTGTCATAAAAAGATTTGAGACAGGTGGTCTTTTGAGTGAAATTATTGGGTTCAGTTGCAATTAAATGCGCCTCCTTTTGCCAAGAAAATGTGGTCATTCAAGACGGATGATCTCTCACAGAAGTGGCCTCCAAACTGGTCCTGCTGTTCATTTATTGGTGTCCTTGTTACCTTAAAATCTTGTGTGAAAAAGTTTTTTTCACCATTGAAGTTTATGCGAGCTTATCAAAGCACATTACTGTGAAATGTCCTGGATTCTGTGAAACGAGCATTTTGATATCTTACCTGTTGCAGGATCGCCTGGTCCTAGTGGTCCTCGTGGAGGGCCTGGACCTTCTGGTCCCACTGGAGCTACTGGACCTGATGGACCCCAGGGACCAGCCGGCAGAAGTGGTAAGAATCTGCAAGATTTGCAGAGAGAAATCGTAGATTCTTTTTGGCATATTTCATAATTTAAATGTTATACAATTTATGCATCTTTATAATTGCCCGTTTCATTCGTTACTGATGTTGGTTATTTATTGTTATGTCTTAAGTCATACTGTTAAACCATGTAATCGCTATCAAAAAACTTGAAATTTTTTGTTCTAACTTAAGAACAAAAAAATGTCAGTCAGATGTTACTGCACTATATAGACAATATTTTTTTACCAAGTAGATGTATTTATATTTGGATGGGTTTTTCTGCATGTAGGTGCTACAGGAGCCAGTGGTCGTGATGGTAACCCTGGACCTGCAGGTGCTCCTGGACCCCTGGGTCCAGTAGGAATCCGCGGAGCCACAGGAGGAACTGGTCCAACTGGTAGGTTTAAGTTCCAGAGAATATACTAGTAACAGTTATCTGCCATTTTTTTGTCCTCTAAAAGTTTCCCTGATAGTAATCTTACAGAATAAAAAAATTGTTCCTCCAACATGCCTTTTTACAGAATAAAGATTTTTTTTTCTCAAATATACCATTTACAGAACAAAGATATTGATCCTCAAATGGGGGTCATTTTACAGAATAAGGAAATTGTTCCTCAAATATGCCTGGGCAGTTCCACAAATCAATATTAACAAGCTCTAGCTCAAATCAACAACATGACCTTCTCAAGCCGCAGGGATCTTAAAAGCAGTCATCACAGTGAAGCTAAAAGGTTCAGCAATGAATGCACAGTAATCTGGTAATTTAGCCTTGTTTTATACCATAAGTGACATGGACAACTCAAATATCTCGACAAAGTTAACTACTTCTGGAAAGGTAAGGAGAAAAAGGTAGGCCATCTAAAGCACCTGGTACCGATACTTCATGATATACTGTACTTACCATTCAAACTAATCAGTCTGTGCCATGAACACAGTTGTGGAAGGATTCAATAAAATCTAATGATTGAAATTGGTCTATACACGGAGAACATCCAGAACAATTTACAATTTAGAATTTTAACCTTTCAGGTCGCACAGGAGCCACTGGATGGACTGGGCGCACTGGAGCCACAGGAGCCACTGGTCCCTTTGGAAGATCTGGAGCCACTGGGCGCACTGGAGCCACTGGATTCCCTGGATCATCTGCTCTTGGTAAGAAGTTGTGTAAAGCGGTAATTATGCCAGATTTATTACATGAGCAGTTTCAATTATTAAAACTGGTAAAGGTTTTACACACATAGCCTTACATGCTGCATATGTGTAAGTGCTGTTCATAAATGCCAATGGTGAAATTAATGTTTTCAGTAGACTTGCTTGCTATTTGGGCCAATATAAACTGTAAAATTACAGCTGTTGGCAAATTATTAATTTCAAAAATTTCATACAAGTACAATATATGTAAGCAAGGAAATTTTCATTAGCTTAAAGAAATAATAAATTAAGCTGCAAGTATCCATAACGGCTCTTACATACATGTATTACGAAGTAGGATGCATTTTTTATAGAGAATACTGCTTGTTTTTTTCTATATATTTTTTTTCTTTTTATATTTTTTTCTTTTTTTGTTATTTTTTATTTTTTTGGTGTCTAGCGCTTGATAGCCCCAGGGCTTTCTGGACCATTTTCATGCTTATTAAGTAATACCTCTGAAGTTTGTGTATATATGTGTGTACATATAAATGAAGATGAAAAATAAATTATCTATCTCAACTCGACATGACTTGAATGTATATTGCGGAAATGGAAAAACTTCTTAGATCTTTGTCACAGGTAGTACCGTACATAATGTCGCTTGCAAAATACATCTATCTTATAATGTTCCAGGTCTTAAGAAAAGCTTTGACGAATCCAATATCAGGGACATGGTGGAAGAGGACGAACAGAAGGTGCTGGATTACAAGAGCAATGTCATACAAATGACCTGGCTGATGGGCGTCTGGTTTGGCATTGTCACCATTGCAATCATCATAATTTTCGTGGTGATATACAAACGCCTGGGTCGCAGCAACAAGGCGCCCACTGGTCAAGCCGCAGATGATGCTGAAACTGGAGACGTGGACGTGACCAAGAAAAACAGCAGCAGCATCATCGATGTGGCCTCCACCATATTTCCTACCTTGTCACCCCATTCCGGTACGTATCCAGAGAAAACGATGCCACAAGACACGGACGTTAATCTGACAATGGACAATGCCTTGACAGAGCAGAAACGCAGACCTTCTGAGCCACCGTCAGCTGTACACGACAGCCAGCGATAGTGGGATGCCCTGCAGTTCTGTGATTGGATGCCATACTTCCCTTGTACATACAGACTTGCACATTTGATATATCACCCACAAAAAAGTGAGCTCTAATGGCACCTCGATAAAATAAGGAGATTTAGATTTGCTTTCTTGCGCCAGTTGACTAACAAATGATTTTTATAGGAATGGTAGTGTATGTTATTAAGGCTTTAGCAAGGTTTTCCCCCAGTGAGGCGGAGGTTCCAGGGTAGTGCGAGATGATACTGTAGATACAATACACCTGTAGTTTTGTCTCATAGATGTTGGATAATGTAAGTAAACGCACCTGTGACAACATATGCCGTGACAACCTGCTGGTGCTGGCTGATCAAAGATTTGGGATCAGGTTTATGTGGTGGAATCAACTAGTGTTGCGGATGTTTATGATGTGCAAAAAAATGCTTACGTGGTCATGGAGAATTACAAACGTTTTAAGATTGCTGCAGCTGTGACGTGTCCCTGAGATTGCTTTCCATTCCTTCTCATGAATATGTAAGTTGTACTTTGCATATGATTTTCATCTGTCGACTGAAAGGCGCCACTCCTCCGATTTTGTTATGGGAAACCAGCATGATACGTTATGCATAAAAATGTTGTTATTACTGCTCGCTCGTGAAGCAGTTTCTTTTTTAGAGCTTTCCGCAAGTGAATATAGTTAAAAAGAAACTCAGAGCTTTTATGTAAGCCGCATTCTCACTTTTGTCTTTCAGTGTATATAATGTACTGGACTGGTAATGACGACCTTTTGACAAAAATACATAAACTTCTAACCAGTATTAACGGATAGTACGTCAGATTTGCAGCTTGCAAAGCAAACCGTTGAGCAGTTAGTGAATTCTAAAACCTTTGTATACCCAGCTACTGTTTGTTCTGGAGATAGTTACGGTCTGTTAAGTCATAGTGTTGACGTTATATGCTTTTTTTGCGGTCTTTCACATTTTGCTTGTTGCCAGGCAGTTATTTTGGAGGCGCCAGGCAAAACTCTCAGTTAAGCTCTAAGCAGATCTTGCCAGCCTCATCTTAGGTTGTACACAAGATTAACCCTTATCACACGGTAATAGTTGTCTTCCAGACGGATGTTTTTTTTCTGTATACTACTGACTGAATGGTAAAACTGTCCCAGTTTACTACTATGTTCATGCAGGCTAACATTTTTGGCTATCTTGTGGTATTTTGATAATAAATGTTGCTATTTTTAACTACACCGGAGTTAAAACTTTTTGTAGTGCAGTACGTAACTTCACAACCATGCACCCTTTATTATTTTAAGACCTGTGACCTTGATTATATGGCCAATTAATTTGGTGTGTGGATTAATGAAACTTTTTATACCACCTGCGACATACAGTGACATACGGCTATACATTTAAAAGTTGAACCGGTTAATCTTGAGGGGGACCGCCATTATAGGAGCTATTCTCCAAATTGTGCATATAGGTAACAAAAGCAATATCCAAAACAAAATGGTACACAGAAGACATGAACACAGAAAGCCATTACTTGTCTCGGACATAAAACAGGTTATAAAAATAGATATGAAATCTTGCATAATTAGTTTAAACCTTTTCCTCTGTGGACTTATGGCTAAATAGAGCTGTGTAGTTACTGTTGACATGAATAGAAAGTCGCCCATTGGAGCTAAAGTACCCGGTACCTTAATCTAGGCAGACATTTCAGCAAGGTCGCCCTACTTCAATGCAAGGACACCCAGATTTTGAAGGCTTTGATACTGCTCAAAATATTTAAGGGATCAAAGAGGGAATGGCATAATAAAGACGTATTAAAGGGAGCAAAGTTCCAAACCTTTAAGGGAGCAAATTTAGCGTAGTTGGTCAAATCAGTGGCCATACCAGCTACTGATTTGACAAACAGTGTTATAGTGTTTGAATGTGTTTGAAAGGATAAAGGTCATGATCGCAATAGCTCTGATACACTTGTTTTAGGGGTGATTCCCCTCCGGGTTATGTAAAAATTAGTTTTGCTAATTTTTTTTCTGCCACAACTGCATTATCAAGCACCATGATTAGACTAAACAGGACTACAATCTGGAAGGATTTTTCCCAATATATTTCTAAATATATGGCTTTGAAAGTCGGATCCCTTAAATGTTTTGAGCAGTGTATTAAAGCCAGAATTGTTTTGGTTAAACATGTAAATACATATGGAGTTATATCTCAGGAATATCCAACTAAAACAGTTGCACATTGGACCTCAAGTGACCCTGTATAGTACCAGTCATAATGGCATCCAGTGAAACTGCTTGAGAGACCACTGTCTTGAGACTATTCCCATCTTGAAGGACTATTAGTTTTCTGCAGAAGCTCTACATTCCGGCCTGTATAAATGAACTTAATTATCACCAAAGACCACCTGCTTGAGTGACTATATATTTATGGTTAATCTGTGGGATTGTCTCTCAAGACAGGTTCTACTGTATATTGCTTTTGAAAACTAATATCCATGAAGTGTCCAAAGCATCATATACCTGAGTATTTATAATTCACCTTGTCGGAGGCCGAGTTATATTTCCAGTAGTTAAATTTCACTGGTCTATTTCTTAGACTGAGAAGCAATTGTGAAACCAATGATAAATACCAGCAGTTTATAACACAACCACTTGAGCTTAAGGTTCTGGATGGCCTTCAAAAAATTTTGAAATCCATGTGCCTCCAAGTGTTAAATCCAAAATAATGCACTGATATGGGAACCAAATTGTTTAGCCCAAGACCTGCTTGTAGTCACAGAGGCAAGAGATTATTTCTAGATATATGCTCAAGTGAATATATTCCACGGATTTTCATTGCTCCCAGTTGACACATAAATTGGCTTAAAGCTCAAAATGACTGCAATAGCAGAACTGCTTACATGCATTAGTGAATCTAGCCATGAGACCACTATATGTCTTGTATGACGACATATAATTCATTCCTGATAGATTGTAAATTGTTCTATAATTTGTTCAGTATCCCTGCAGTGCTAATTGAACCTGCCACCACCGCCCACCTTCAGACTGTGACATTTTTTCTATATGGCCCATGGACATTATTCTACTGTATATACAAGTACAGTCTTTTGTGGAAAAGTGAAATAAGACCCTTACAGAATGTCATATGAACCTTTTAAAATTTTGTGCTCTTGTTAAGGTTATCCTTCTGGATTTGGGGGATTTAAATGCAGGATTTCAGCTTTTGAGAAAAAAAAAGTGAAAAAAAAAATCCTCTTCGAATTCAACTGAGAGGTTAGGAATAAACCAATATGCTCAGTAACTAATATATTCTGAAAACAGGTGCCAATTATGAAATAGCAAGGCTGTTATGGTAGCATATATGCATGATATGTAATCATCTGAATTTGGTTTCATCTGAATTGTTCAGTATATATGCAAAGTGACCTCTTGGGATAATGCATGCATCGATTTGATATTTGTACTAATGCCACGAATTTGCATGGCTGGATGCCAACATCAAAAACGTCTGGAAGCAAACCACATAAACTGTAGTGCATGCAAGGTTTAAAATTCAGTAGTCTATGGTCTGTACAACGCTCCCTGCGATTTAAGACCTTCCATTTAACAATTCCCTCCATTTTAAGGCAATTTATCAGTGACACCATTCTTATATTTTTCAATAAAATATCACACCATTTTAGGACCACCTCCAACTTAAGACGACATTTTTTCTAGCTGAAAGGGTTGTCTTAAAATTCAGGGACTACCGGGTGCTGTACTTAAGCACGTTATACAGCTAGAATGCCGACATTTAATGCATGCACAATTGTTCTCCCATTGAAAGCGTTCTACCGGTAATTGAAAAAGGAGCTGCAACGTTATCTTGAAAATTCAAACTTAATTGCCCTTAGTTGGTGGTCATAAGTATAAACTACACTTCTCCAAAAAAAGAAACCTATTCATCACCTAAATCGGTGTCAAACCATAACTCTCTGCCGTGGCTCCCGGCCACGGATCCCTAGCCGTCTGAAAAACGAAATGACCCGGCCAACCACCGGTCATGAA
>JAAUYG010154176.1_pt1 | contig 10684 bp, 4 predicted proteins | sample 7278091 | NCBI WGS metagenome assembly JAAUYG01 (sample SAMN14350201, study PRJNA611818) | marine sediment metagenome | isolation source: surface marine sediment (0.6m) | place: French Polynesia: Moorea | collected 2018-08
CCCACCAATCATCGCTTGATGGGATCACATAAGGTGCTGGCGACGCTGCCCTACAACGGGAAGTAAAACAAGCAGCACCAGCTGCGCCAGCCATGTGGAAACGGGAAAAGTCCCCCGGACCTTGCATCAGGGCTCGGATGAATGTTATTATTTATTCATGGCCCACTCGGTTTCTGGCCCGAACTTGTAGCCGTGGGTCTCTCTATACAGCCTTCAGTGGACGCGCAGAACGAAGTGAAGTCGTATTAGAAACCCCAATACTCCCACAAAGTGGAACACAAAGGCATGCGCATGTATTCCAGGGGAAACCCGATTAACATTTTTGTCGAGCGCATCTTCACCAGTCTGCCATTTGCCGGCGATTGGATTTTCCTGTCCGATCATTCCCGCTGCCCTGGATGGAAAAGCCGTCTGCTTAAGCAGAAGGACGAACCTCCCAATCCGCTTAGTAAGGGGTATTGGTTCTGGCAGCAGCCCGGGGAATCAGGACAGAATGGAAACCCATTTATATATACCAGCTAGGTGGCATATCCTTTTCTGGCTGCCCTAGAAGCAGACCGTCTTTCGAATTGTATGGGTTTATTTTTATTTCATGCGACAATGGTGTACTTGAGCAGACGGGTTGGTACCGGTAGAGAAAATCTGAGTAACATTAAGGTCTTCATTTTTTTTTAAAAATAAAAATTAGTTGGCACTTACTCTATATGGGTACCATGTACATCAAACGAAGAAGATTTAATTCTTCCTGTATCAACAGCAGAGTATATATCTTGACATGCACAACACCTTCGATAGATGCCGAGAACTTGACGTGTGTCCATAGGTCTTTTCTATGAACTGCTCAGCGGCGTGAAGCTTCTTTTGTGGTCTCCCGGCTCTCTCTATATTATGGGTTTCTTGCGTGCCAGTCTCTGACGTCATTTCCTGCCGCCTTTGTGACGGCGACCTCCTAGACGTTAAATATTCTGCCCTCGCCACGACAGAACGCGATGATTTAGGCTTTTAGCAGCTAAACAAAAGAATCTCTCGGGTCTTTCGGATCTTTGTATTCGAAATTTATATTTGTCCTTTATCCTCGGCAGGTGGTTATGATCAGCACTATTTTTTTTTTCATCATGGCCTGCCACAAGAGGCGTGTCTATCGTCTCCTGCAGACGACTCCATCCAGGCTGGCCCACTGGGTAATGTGCTGGTAAATAATATATCGAGAGGCGTGCCGGCAGCGGCAAAAATTTGCCAGTGTATCTCTTTATAATGACAATGGGGCCTCCGGCTAATAACAGGATATCAGGAGACATATTTGCTGTTTGGTCATTAGTCCTAATAGTCCCTTTCGATAGCACCAATATGTTACCATAGTTTGATTTATATCGCTAGCGGACAAAACGGGGGACATCTAGTACAGCTATATACCATTAATGTCATTTCGCAGGATTGCACGGTTTGGAAGCAAAAATAAATTAAATGAACAGAACCACATCCTGAGTTGCAATATTGTTTGGCGTGTGGTTGGCGCAGGTCATATGACAGGGAACTCCGAAGAAGTTCATATACCTGCATGCCACTCCAAGCAACCCTATTAGGCTATGCATCATTTGCCCTCCCGATTACGAAGCAATCTTCTATAACCAGATGATATATTGCGGGGCAGGAAGGTGATATCTCTCTGGCGGGCCATGTGAGATTTTCCGTTCGGGACGTTTGCACGGCGCCCCCGTAGTTCGTATCTCTTGGTGTCGCCAGTGAGCGATGGGCTGCCGACGTGGCGCTTTGGACTAGCCGCTAAAATCCGGCTCGCGGCCTTCCAGGTGGCTTTTCTCCCACGGCTCCGAAGGAAACTACGCATTAAAAGAAAGGGACGGGGCCCTCTGTACCTATATATAGCATTGGATGGCCGTCGTCGTCTTGTAAATCAAAGGACTGTCGGCTAAAGGAACGGTTGCTAAGGATATTGTTATCAGTGAGATCAGCGATCACAAAGACCTGCTTTGCTGTAGTTGGGGAAAGAGCTGGGTATGAAGGTCTGCACAACCTTCAAGGTCGACAAAGGGAGACATAAATTATAGCATAAATTACATGTAGCTATAGCAGATTTTAGAATGTGTTACATAGTCGTCAACCGTCATGTACTGCAACTGGGATGGCTACGACTGCATACAATAGAGCTTTGCGTTCAAACGGTACTCTGACTTCTAGACCAGATCTTATTCATTGTTTTAGATCACATGCGTAGAGTCTCGGGTAAACTGGTTCTTACACACAAACACAAATGTGTGTTTTTTTATTATTATTACTTTCTTTGAGCTCCCTCAATGAAAATTTATCTGAGTATCACGACAATTAAAACAATGTGAGTTCTTAACTATAAGTAGCTACTGACTTTGTGTGAACAGGCCTTTCCATTCCAAATTGTGCATCTAAAATTGTTCATCTAAAAACCCATGCGACAACAACCATTTGGCCGGTGAACATTTTATGGTCCAGAATTATTAAAAGCACGTTAGAATTGGGTTTACGATTGAATTTCGTGACTTTTGTTATTCCCGGGAATGTTAATTATAGGTAAGTCCTGGATGATCTGAAGGAACGAAACGGTACATGTGTGTTAAGATTAGTCGGTATTGGCAAGATACACTGCAAAACTTCTTACTTGAAGGGGTACGCAAGACCTGAACCTAATAATACATGTAGCTACCACACTACAGTTTCACATGCAAACTACTTGTTTCTACCAACAAGATTATCGGAACACTATAGCACTACTGGCTCAAATGGACCGTCATCACACGGTATCTGTGCTTTATATTTCATTGCAGGCCAAATAGGTCGTTGACATGCAACACCATCGGTAGCTTCAACGCGCATCTTGCTTTTTTCTTCTGTCAGTCAATTTTCAGAAAATATTTCTTGCTTATCTACGGTACCTGATGCACTAGCAAATCTGACAAATTTGTATTTAAAGAACGGACGCGATTCAATATTTGTAGTAGACAAACGTCTGAAACAAAAGGACGTTGCACAGTTCGTTTGTGTAGAAGCCATGGTGCCTTCCTTTCCATACGCCTCGCTCTCCGGACTGTTTTGTACCCCCTTTTCACCCACATTATCTATGGCCCAGGCCTGACGTGCTGATATCTATCGGAGCCGGGTGTAAATCTGTCTTTCCGCGTTCTGGCGGCCCCTGCAAAGGCATGGGGGTCGTGATCTGCGGCCTCACTGGCCTCCGTCTGCATCCTTAACGAACGTTTCGCGTGTGGCAGCGCCGTATACACAGCGGCCCGCTGCCGGAATTAGCATAGCTGTACAAGACATAGTCTCTGAGAAGGAAAAGAATCGGTTACCGTGTCAAGTGCCATTCCAGTAAAATGTGGGCCCTGACGTTTGATCCCTGACCCCCTTTGTCTTGTTTCTGTTGACGTGTGGATTGAAAGGCAAAGAGTCCCGATGGGGCAGTGCCTCATATTTCCGTCTCCCTTTCCACGTCCTCAAGGCTGGCTAGAAACGTGATGTTATACGACACCCCGTGGGGGAGTTAACCATGGGCGTTTTAACAGTGTCACTTTCTAGGCCAATGCAAATCTGATAGCCACGGTCCACTCTAACTTAATGGCTACTCCCCCCCCCCCCCCCCTTGCAATGTAACTACACGCATGTCACGTCTGCGTCGGTTTGCTTTGGTTAGGAGGCGATACCGCTGTTTCATAAGAGCAGCACATGGGATTTTATGTTAGAACGTGGGACATTTGCGCCAGACTTAAGTCATTATACTGCACTTTCGTGTCATTCATGGTTATGCGAAAATGCGACAAAGACCCATATCCATGGGTCCATGGTTGTTACAATAATTCACATATTCACGAAAAGATGATGCATGCCTACACGACGCTTCATCTGCCATGCTTTGTTGCTTGGTTGACGACACAAGGTGATGAGAATACCATGTCATTTTTTTGCTTGTACATTTTTCCGACCTAGGTTCAGTTGTAAGCATACGATCTTTCCAGAAACTGGTTTTGGGTCGTTAGTGGGTTAGTGGGACATTAGTTGTTTTTGCAACTCAGCCAGTGCGTAATGAATACGCCAACCCATGCAGCCAGCTGAATCCCCTGCAGGGTTCTACCAAGGCTGTACTGTAATAGCCTCGGGTCGGAATTACGTTAGGCCCACGCCCTATTTCGGTTGTCCTTTGGCATCGTCTTTACACAGCAACCGAGGTTTGCAAGGTTTCTCCCAAACGGCGGATTGTCTATATGAATATGCAAATAGGTTACTAAGAGGGAACTGGGGAGCCCTCGTTCAACAAGAACCTCTTAATGGTGTTTCTTGGGTGGATCGATGGTGAGGCTTCGGAAAGATAGGAGACTTCTTTTCCTTGACGACGGACAGAAGGAACATCTAACTTTCACTTAGCATGTTAAGCAATCGACGAGTAGGTCTTCACATGAACACAAATGAAATACAGAAGCTCTGGCATGTATGACACTCCATCAGCTCAGTTTATTTTCCATTCTTCCTTTGTTCCATTTTCCCGGGAATGTATGACACCCCTCTGGCTCAGTTTATTTCCCTTTCTTTCTTTCGTTTTTCATTTTCCTGCAAGGCGATTACAGCCTGATGTATTTCCGTTGTTTTACCACTTGCCATCGGATGCTGGATCCCACAGCCAGCCACTGCCACAAAGGATCTGTGGTCGTGTGCGATCGATCAGTTGCCGTGGTTCAAACCAGAGCTGTGGATTTCTGATTAAACAGACACGGGACCAAGTTCTGGTCGCGTGATTGTTATGAGCCGGTCAGCTTGAATGGAGAGATAAAAGTATGTAAGTTATGTGGCTAATCCGACTGAGACTACAGGGTTTTCCAGACTAGTGGCCAATGCCATTTTCTGGGTCACGCCATTACAGCAAGCTCCGTGGGGTTCTTGGAGCAGAACTTGAAAATACATTTAACATTCTGCAGTTGCAGTATGCTGAGCAGAGCTCAGCAAAGCCTGATTTATCTTTTAACATGGTGTTTGTGACAAGACAGACTAGGCACATAAACTTCAAGATCCCCTTATTCATTTTCGCTGACAGTAATCCAAGCTCATACGTCTCATGCATATTAATATGCAGCGACGGGCCTCCGGGCGTAATGAAAGCCCATGAGCTAAGATAAAAATATCTCGGATGATAAAAAGTGAGTGGGTACAGAATAGACGCGCTTGTCTAGGAGAGAGGGATTAGCACCTTAGACAAACCTTGCTGGACTCTGGCCTACATAGCTGGCTTGTCTTGCCAGGTTGTTCTTTTGCCGCCATTAACATACTATGTAAACAGACGATAAGCTTAAAGCTTTAAAGCTATTTTCAGTTCCTTGCGACGTCTGTGACCTAAGGCCGTCCCTCCACCGAGCCATTTCTGTCTCCGGATTACTGGTGACAGAGCATATGCCAACGGCCTTCGTTCACCTTGCCTGAGGGAAAGTTTGTTATAAGCAGCCAGATGGTTTCTCCAGAAACACTTTCCTAAGGCCGATATGTGGAAGGAAGCCCGTGTTTTGGTAAAGACCCTTCAGTGGACCCTGGTGCGGGATAATTGGCGCTGCTTGATGCAGGTAGTGGTATGTTTTTCTGTCACATATATGCCCTGAGGCACGATCGTTCTAGGTCGTGATTAAGTGAGACGGGTTTTGCACTAACGACCACACATGATCATTACGTCTGGTCAATACGTTTCTAAAGACAGACAAAAACGTTTGAAGTAGGCTTCCGTCTGGGTAAAAAATGGAAGGTCCGCACGAGCTTCGTCACGTGCCTGAGCCACGATCTTCGTCGTCCCCGAGATAGGCGGCAGTAATCTATGGCTGTGATCTCTGCACAGAACGGACCCGTGCCCAGTAACCGTCTAGAGCAAACAAGTCGCAATTAAGGCAGGCAGCGGAGTTTTAAGAAAAAAATACGACGAAGGAAGAGCGGTTTCTGTGGAAGGTAATGGGTACAGACACGGAAATGTTACTCTTAAAGATAATGCACTGACGTAAGCCCGGCTTCCGCTCTCCAGCATCCAATCCCATAAGATGGCTTTTCCATAGACGGGTGTCAGTTAAAGACTGATGGCTTATTGCTAAGCCTAGACATGATGGATTGGCGGCCACACCGGTCTGTTGGGGACGAATGGTAGGGGCAGTTTCAGAAAACTGGATCATTTGTGTGATGTTTTGTCGGTAACTTGGTTACTGGGTAATTTCTTCGGTTTGGGCAAATAGCCACCTGTACCAAGACCAAAAGACTTTCTACACGGTTTTATTGTTAACATGAAATAATGAGGCATTTTATCTGAATAAAGGAAGATAGTGACACCGGCAGTCTCATTTAACCCACTCATACTTGAGTGGGTAATTTTTCCTGCAAAATGTAATCGACTGTTACAACTGTATGGCTGCATCTACATGTACTAGCATTTTGTGGTAGAACAAATTTAAGAGAGCGATATGTAATGATGGGGTACACAAGAAAAAAACCCCGGAAGAATAGTATGGTACAGTACTGTCACTCCCACCTCCACCATCACTACTACTACTACTACTACTACTACTACTACTACTACTACTACTACTACTACTACTACTACTACTACTACTACTACAGTACTACTGCTGCCCTGCTGATGCAACTACTACTATAAATCTGATGTTACTACTATATTAATCTCCTACTACTGTCGTGCTTTTACCTCATTAGAACATGAACTTGATTGCCAATACACCCCATTACGGTTATTATTTTTATCTCGGGAGACACTAAGCCAATGCTTCTTCGTTTTTGCAGCCGTAAGGTTAAAGTGACGTTGGGGGAAGGGTGAATGCTTCGCCAAGATCGATGGGTACACCATGTCATGCAAACCTGTAGTATGTGATGTATCACATAAAAAATAAGGAGTCTCGGATTTAAATATCGTCGCATATAGAAGAACTGATACCCCACAAATCGTTGCGATCACCTTTAAGTTGATTTGAAGAGCGGCTGCAGAACTCAAGCTGCCACCCCACACAAAACCGCAATGGGAAGGTTTCACTACACTGCAAGCAAGTCATACGACTCCAAACGCTATGTAATAAAGACTATTAATCATCCAACGTTGTCCCTTTGAAGTTCGGAGAACTGTACTTAATGGAACGGTGAGAGAGGGGATTTGCCCCTCTAGATGAAGATTATAAGCCGCAGGGGATAATCCAGCAGCCGGCGTACCTGTTATACGACTGTTGTCTGCGAGCCACGCCTGGGTATTTAAGATCGCCGGCAAGCGCTATTGTGGCTTCTTGTCGAGACCGGCCTTCCATTTTCGTCACTAATGGAAGGTGGAGGGCAGAGTTTACGTCATTAGATGGCTGGACTGTAAAGACGGAAGAAGGATGGCTCTGTTGGTTGGAGACAAACAGTGACCAAGGCGTCAGTGGATGCCGCGGTCGTCCGATCGCCTTAAAAACCCCTGCTGATTAATTGTTGACCTCAAGACCAATATCGGCAGGAAATTACTTGATGCTAGCGACTTTACTTTCCCTATAAATAAACACCGATGGTTTAATCATACTTTGGTAGGTGTTTCTTATGCAGTTACTAGGTTTGTGCAGGATCGTGTAAGTGTTTATTGGTGCCCTGAAGGGTATTTGTGGAACACGGGATATGTAGACCGCTGCAGTAATTATAGAACCCAACCGTCACCTTAATATTGACTCCATTCCGCTCATGCTTTTGTGCACAGAGCCGCATTAGCAGCACAAGGGTGGCCTGCTGGGTGTTATTAATAAATGCACGCATTGGACAGCGCCAACCATACAAGCTATATAGATTGATGTTGCTCGAGCAATTTTGCACGAGTTGATAGAGTACCACGGCGAACGCTAGCTCCCACAATTGAGGATGCCGAGTTGAAGGGGTCAGTGGTCACCCCCTTTCCCCATGTCCCCGAGGAGCGACGTGTGCTCCGACCTTAAATGGAGCGGTAGGGCAGCGGTTAATGGGATTTAGGGAAGGCGGGAGGCACTGCAAGGATAAGTAGGTTTCAGGTCGGGCTCGAGAGTAAGGTGGGCTGTCACTACGCCCTGTCGCTTTCGGACGTCCACCAACCAGTCGTTCATGTCACCAACATCCAGTTCTTGTCCCCACGCGGTCGCGGCGAAGTTGTGATGTCAGAATGTCCCTGGCAGGCATTAAGCACTATCTGTCGTGAGAAAATGTGCTGGAAATCTGCATTTGTCGCATTGGCACAGGGCGGGGAAGGCGTTGCGATAAGAAAGAGGAAACAGACCTAGAAAAGTCATACTGATTTAGATTGAGAAAGATTAGAGGCCTGCACCGGGAGGGAAATCACCGCCATCATTCCGATGCCTACCCTGAAACAAGCGTAGAATATATCTTGTTCAAGTGCTGTAAAACAAGGGACCTTGTGTGATCCCTGTGCTGTGGAGTCTGTTATTGCCTCTTTCTCTATGCACTGGCTGCCTCGTAAAACCTCTCCCCCGCCAACAAGCCATCCCATTCCTGGCATTTCACGTGTCCGCTGGGCATAAACTGCATGCCATCTGCTCCTGCCATCCCCGCCTAATGGTTTTGCTTGAAATCCGATAAAATCATTCCATCGTATTTTGGGTAGTTTTTTTGGTTGGCAACGCAAGGTACATGTATCATCTGTTTGCACATTATAGGGAATTTTCTGGAAGGGGTTGGTTTTGAAATGCAATTCCACCCTGTGTAGGGATCTTATCTTGGTTAGGTCTTGATTAAAACTGCTTCTTGTCGATCAATAAGACATTTTGTGAACGAGTTAGGGTATAAATATTCAAGTATTTCTAGAACGTGTATGAAATACGTGTATCAGAGCCTTTCCTTGTATACCAGAGAGAACTATTCAAACACAAAACGCTTTTAAGGAGGCATACTGCTGCTCAATTCTGGTGTATTCAAGGTAGAATATGAGACATTTCTAGCCTTTTTCTTAGCACGTTTGGTTCAGGATTTGCCATTTTGTAGATGGTATCGCTAGCAATACTTCAGCGCGTTTCCTATACAAAGCCAGTGCCGCGTCTCCCACAAAACGCTTCAACATTGGTATCTATTTTGCCCTTTCTGGTCATTTGCGCGGAATATGAATTCTTCGGGCATTGTGAAGAGCGGGAACACGGCTGAATGCCGGGCTCTGTTCGTTGGGGTGAAAGCCAAGGACGACACTCGGTGATTTACAGTCTTACCTCTCCCTCTGCGGAGGCCAACCAATTCCCGACGCCTACACAGGGAGGAAATGACCTATGGTTAGACGTGAAAAGAAGCCCAGGAAAGCTTGGGTCGGGATGGTACAGAGGCCTGATCGCGTGGCGTGTTCCCGCGGCGTATCTAATTTGGCAAGACAGGCACCAGATGAGGCAAGCAGCGGCCAGGAAAGGCATCTTGTCGCAGGTTAGGGGAAGACTTTTTTTCTTTCGACCCGTCGGAGGAAACCCTACCAAAAAGAGGCACAATGGACTGAACTTTGTCACACGTCGCTTTTGTGCAGCTAAGGAAGGAATCGCGGGAAAGGATACCCGGTTTGTGGAAAAACCGGTTGCATCTGCGGGTGTGACTGGGATGAGACCAGTATAACTGTGAAAAATGTGGATTGCAGGGCTTGGTAGTTGGCAACGAAAACAAGAAGAAGAAAAAGGAAGAAAATAGAAGAAAGAAAAAAGAAAGAAATTCCTTAGGTGCTGACAAAGAGCAAAGGAATAATAGTTTGGGAAATATAAAATATACTGATACTTTTATTGTGATATCCAGACAAGATATCTACCAGTCTGAGAGCAAATTAAATGTATGTTGGTTTCTTGAGGAAAAACGTGGAATAAAGTACACAGTATGCATGCTCGGTAAAATATTGGAAATTAGAATCCCCTTGTGCCTGACATTATAATCGTGCATTTATGGATTCTAATATCTCTTCCTGATAGTACGTTTATTGTCTATTGCTACACATAATCAATGTTTATTTAACTTCTGGTTTCCAATAAACGTACGTGTGTATATCTTACCTAATAATCAGTTTTTGCACATACAAATATAAAATGTGCAATCAGAGATCTTAATCAACGAACATATGCTATAAATTGTACAAAATTTTAACATAAACATTTGGATACACACGTAAAGCTAAACGTTAAAAGTACAGCTCGCGCGGTCTGTTCCATCTTTGGGAAATATAATGCCCGTACTCAAACATACACAGATTCAAGCGATGTACAGTCATCGCCACACGAATGAATTGGCGTTAAAACACTGACAGTTCCATGCGAATAATCAAGTCTTAGTAGTGTGCCGGGTACCTGGATTATTCAAGACAAGAATGCCCGACTCATTATGCACCTGGGTTATTCAAGACAAGAATGCTTGACTTGTTATTGTAGCGTAATAAAACCCTTCATGATCGTTTTCATATAACTATCTTCTGCCTGTAATGCATCATTTGAATGTGCAGATGGCCATATTATCCATCTCTTGACTTTTCCTTTTGTCCTAGTTCACATACATAAAACTTCAGATTTTTTTCTGCCATTCCTTCGCCTTCGTGATGTTTGCATTAAGAGTGACAGCATGGAAACAAGGACGGGGGGGGGGGGCCGGGCGGGGCGGCCGACGGAGCCGCCCCGCGAGCGGCGTGGGGGGGGGTGGGTGGGTA
>JAAUYG010169984.1_pt1 | contig 10684 bp, 11 predicted proteins | sample 7278091 | NCBI WGS metagenome assembly JAAUYG01 (sample SAMN14350201, study PRJNA611818) | marine sediment metagenome | isolation source: surface marine sediment (0.6m) | place: French Polynesia: Moorea | collected 2018-08
ACAAAATGCAATGTTATCGTCTGCCGAATGTTGAGATTACTTGATTGCGTATTTTTTCCGATGTTTGTGATTGCTGAATTTGCAACTGCTAACCGATCACCTAGTTGATGCGAAGACAATTGAACAAATTTGTTTCGTCCAAGAAGGGACAAATTTCAGTTTCGTGATTTGAAAGGTGCACGCATCGTGAAGAAAAATGCCTTTGATGTAATAAAAATTACTTTCGAAAGTCGCAGTCGGGATTTGTTAACGTATTGTCGCGAAGATCGGCATTTGTTCCAGTTACGAATGACAATGTTGATCCACTGGACAAGACTAGCAGAGGAACTTGAAATGGCCCCGAAAATCAAGCGAGAGAAAGCGTTCGTTTTATAACTCTGTTAAAGGGCACACACTTGAAATGTGTCGAAAATGTCACATCAAGGGACAGCCGCGGGTCCCGTAGGATCGCATTAAGGGGCGGCACCAGACGGGAGGGGTTAGGTAGGCGGCCACTAACGCTCAAAACGCATTACACGTTCTGATTAGTTTCTCTGAAGCAGCCCTGGTTAAGGGCGCTACACAGCCTCGCGGCCATTTATGACCGAGAAGGGCAAGGGGATCTTGTTCACGGCAGCGTAAACGACGGGGGTCATCATTCGCTCCAAATACAGGTCGGTCCAACTAAATCCGAATATGGATAATCCAAATTCCCTGTGAATTTGAAGTCCTTCGGAAATTACAGGAAGATCTTTCATGTGTTGATCTGCCCTTCCTTCGAAATTTGCCAAAAATGAAGGATTATTATTTGGTGTTGCTTTTTCGAATTCAGCGGGAGGTACCTGTAAGCCACACAAAGCTAGAGCATGGGCAGGTTCTGAAAATAACAGGAATCCTGAATTGTGACAAATTATAACCCCTTTTAACCACACTCTGGATCCATGCCTGGAAATATGTCATGATGTATGTTCACAACACAGCAATTTATGAATTCCTGCTTCGTGGAACAATGCATGGTGCTGCAATGATGGAATAACATTTAACGACAGCTTTCCAACAGGTCGTCGAAGCGCATTGTGAGAGATGTGAGCGCACTCCACAATGGGTCACAAGTATAGCCAGACCTCAGCTGCAGTGTGCGTCACGTTCAGCCTGTTCCCGCTTGCCTTTTCCCTGGGCTACGGAGTGCAGGAACGGATTTTCGACCATCTGCTGAAACCAGAGAAATATTCCAAGCGAGATCTTCCCAGAGTACCGACCAGGGTGCGAGTCTCGCTCTACATCAATGAAATTCCCTACATCCGTGAGGCTGACATGGAGTTCCAGGTCAACTTCTACTTTAGGCAAGAGTGGAACGACTCCAGGCTGCAGTTCAATGAGTCCATCATCAAAAGCTGGGATGATCCAGTGTTGTCGCCTCTGGCACCAGAGGGCGTCCCAAAACGACTGACAGCGATCCCGGATGACATCAAAACCAGGTTGTTCCTGCCCGACACCATGTTCAAGTAAGTTGCAGATGTTTGGTGGACATGTGTTCCAGTGTAGCGATGACACCTGGCACCATGGGCCCATCAAAGTTTGCCCCACGCAGAAAATGATGTCAAGGTTCTGTTGTAAGCCTTAGATGCAATGCCACAGGGTATGCTATGGGCAATAGGAGTCATTTAATGTTGTGACAAACATTGCAGAGTGACCCCTCACCCGGAATTCAGAGTCCAGTTTTGTGGCATTCTCACTGACCTAGAGCACAGTGGGGCATCGATGTTCCCATGGTTCAGTCTTTTGGAGAAAGGGTGTTCTGGCTTAGGTTTTAGCAATGGTCAATTTTTTGCAAAGAATGGTGAAGATGTCGTGGGTGATTGGTTTGGGGGTTACTGCAGGCATTGGGCTTTTGCTTCAAATGCATGAGCCATTGTGATTGAGCCTCAACGTTGCCAAAACTTTCGTATCTACATCGCGACACCAGATTGTTTTCGACCCCGACCATGAATTCCGTACAGAATCCGTGCAGAAACAGATCTTTGTGTCCAGTCAACACCAAAGCATGTAATTCTCCTGGGAATTTCAGCTTCATTATTTCGTGTATGAAATGATGCTGACCAAACAGGAGTTGGTTGTGTCAACACTTTCCATCGCAGCTTTGCAGAAAGAATCAGAAAATTATTCTCAGCTGCCTTGGCTCGTCTCACAGATTCGCTCCCTGTTTTTCTGTTCTTATTCTCCTGAAAATTTAAGCCGACGTCCCCCCGGGGTAGAGCGTCAGATTTCCGGGTCTGTTTCCTGACCTAAAACACCCAGGGCAAGTTCCAGCAGACTCACCGGAGGATTGACCTACTTTTGTTGGATTCGGGGCTGACCATGGGGGAGGGGGGCATCGCACCCACAGTGTCGTGGCTTATATAAATACGACACTGCTGCTTGTAGTGGTTTTCGGCGCCCACATGGCTACCACACATGCATTGAGCGGATTCTCGTTGCCGCATAGCGTATACGCTATGAGGCATAGCACTCGTGCAGCTGGTGCAGTGTGCTATTTCTGTGCTAATCTGTTTGGACATAACAACACACTGCAGCAAGTTAACCGCAGCTCTTGGGACTTAAGCGCAGCAAGTTAACTGTCAGAAGTGCGTTGTGCGGCATCCGCACTTTGTGTGGGTTTCTCGTTTGCTCTGTTGCAGAAATGGGGAAAATGCGGCTTCGTACTTGGACGGTATTGGGCAACAGAACACAGTGTACACCATTCAACGTACCGGCGAAGTCTTCTTTTCAAGGTGAAAGCTGCTCTTTTTTTTGGGGTCACCACTTTAAACCAAATGGGTTTGAACTGACGTTTTTCATCTCACATTTACCCGCAGAGCACATGCAGTTCTGCCTCAGTTTGTTCAACACTCCATTGGAAGAAAAATCCCTGAAATTTTGGGATTTTCCACGTATAGGAATCAAATGTTGGGCATTGTCTGACTCTTCCGAGTTTTGTCATATTTGAGAAAAAATGTTTCAGACATGGGAATCTGTGAGAATTTGAGTGGGAATCTGCACCAGAATGCAGGACCCTGGGGGCAACCACTGACTCCAGTGGGTTTCTTTATCTCTTCAGGCACCTCATCACCAAGTTCTCGTGTCCCATGCGCCTGCAGAAGTTTCCGTTTGACACCCAGACGTGCAGTGTGAGGATGGAGAGCTTTGGACACAGGACGGACTACATGGACTACGTGTGGCATCACAATGCGTTGGGCATCGACAAGAACTTGTAGTAAGTTTGGCAGTGGATTTTTTTAAAGACGCACAGACCAGTACAAATTAGGTCCTGAATGGTTAACAGTATTTGGCAAAGCAAAAAATGCTGATTTGGGGGAATTGGGATAAAATGAGAGCAAGGGATCTGCAGGGCTCTGCTCCCACCCGGCTGAACATGGAATGAAAATGTTTGGGTCCCCTTATCAAAATCCTGGAGGCTTTTGAATGTAAGTGTGTGCACGTTTGTGTGTGCGTGAGGATGACACAAACTTGATGATCCCAGAAGATCAGGCCCAAGCAGAAATGCTTTCAAAGACAACCTTCATGGACCAGACCAATTCCCTTCTTTATGACGAGTACGTTTACCGCATACCTAACCCGTATGCAACCTTAGTACACCAAGGTAAAGGTACTGAGTACCCAAGATAAACAACACCTCAGCTGAGCAGCTTCACAAAGCTAGGCTGCCACTGTTGCTACCTTATAAAAGACCTTGGCACTGCTAGCTTACCACCAGAGTATGTACCACATACTCACACCAGACTGACTCCCTTGCGCCCTTAAGAACTCGACATTTACTTGCAGTCTTCTGCAGTTTTCACTGACGGGCGCCTCTTCTCGAGCCTATTCCAGAAACTACACGTTTGGAGCCTATCCCTGTCTGCAGCTGGACCTCTACTTCAGGCGGAACAGAGGCCGTTACTTCTTTCAGGTCAGGTCTACAGCAACGTGCATAGGGTTGGTCCTGGGGCTGGTATGAATCAGGATAAATTTTCAGGCAGATAAGGGACCAAAAAGGCAGATGGTCAGAACACCCACTGCTCACTCTTGCACGGAGTCAGCCAAACTTGGACCCATGCAAAAACAAGGGCGCTGATCAATTCGTCACATGACAGCGAAGAGGTTTGGGGTGTTTGTACGACAACGACGACGGCCTGCTCCGCTTTGGCTTTGGCCACGTGGCCTGATGAGAGCTGGGTCACCAGAGTCTCTCTTCTGTTGCAGATCTTCTTGCCATCAACTATCATGGTGATTCTCTCTTGGTCAGTGTTCTGGACGGACATGGACTGTGGGTCAAAGGCCAGTGTTTACATTTCTCTGCTTTCGATTTTGTCTTTCAATGTTTGTTTTGGGAATCTGAGCTGGACAGGCGGGGTGGTGCAAGCAAGGGAAAGGGGCCTGTACCTGTACTTCTCGCCGGATTCTTTCCCATTTGTTTTTCTCATCCGACTTTGAGGCATTCTGGGGTGAAATGAAAGTGAGCTGAAACTTCCATTGCTGGGTGTGGAATGACTTTGACCAGTCCCTCAGATTCACGCCCGAAATTTCCTCCTCCAATGTGCTCGAACAGAGGTCTATGACCAGAAATTGGCAGCGCATCTTCAGTTAACAAAATTTTGAGAGGATTGCATGGAAGGTGCCGCCAAGAACACTTGGCCGCATTGGTGGGTGATGCTGCCTGAGACACCAAGATGATGGGTATCATCCCCAGACATCTCGAGCTGGCCATCTGCAATGACTGGTGTGACAGGCTCCTCCGTACCTCCAGTAAATGCTGGTGTTTTGAACCAAAAACCTGATTCCCGTTTTGTAGGTTAGTCTGGAAGTGGTCTTCATCCTGACGATCACAGCGATGACGCTCGGGGTCAGCCAGACGCTGCCTCCTGTGTCGTACGTCAAGTCGCTGGACGTCTGGTGCTTCTCCTGCCTCTCCATGTGCTGCGCTGCGCTCACGGAGTGCGTCCTCGTCAACTACCTGCATCCGGAGCAGACCCAGAAACAGACGCAGCCCGGGAAACCTGCGCAGGAGCAGGACCACGTGACCAGGGATGCGCACGCAGAATTCCTCCCCAAACATGAAGCTGTGAGGCCTGTGAAGAGTCCCAAACGTACAAAAGCCGAGTTCATTGACGTAATTTCCCGAGTGCTGTTCCCCGTGGCATTCATTGTTTTCAATTGTTTTTTCTGGATACAACACAGCTTGTAGCACTTGACATTGGACACATTGGCCCAAGGATTGGAAAGTCTGCTCCACAAACATGTATTCCAATCAGAGAAGTGGCATGCACAATGCGATAATGTTCTCAAAGACAGGCAAAGACCTGTGTTCCTGTGTCTCAAGTAAAAAAGGTTGTTCAACTTCTATTTCTTTTCGCTTATGTGATTTTGCAAATGAGAAAATAAAAGGAATTCAACATCAATGCAGAAATCTTGACACTTTAGCATCACAAGGTATGTGCAGAGTCTACATGTCAAACATCCTTGTGTCTCCAAGAGCATCTTGTTTGATTTCCGGTTTGAATCCAGCATTTGGTCCGGAAGGGCAGACTTGCAAAATTGGAAGCGTGGTCCTTTGGTCACAACTCTCCTTTTTTTGGACTTGGGACATTTTTGGTTGATAAGCGAATGACGGGAAGCAAATATCATTCTTTTAATTCATATGATAAAACGGCCAAAGAAATGACAAACGAGAGAGAATCCACACCAGAGTGTGGTTAGCATGCGGGCTGTAGATCACTGCAGCCAACTGCACCCCAGATTCTTCCCAAACAGTTTTTCCTTCTTCCCTTTTCCTGAAATTACTATCACACGGAACAAAATAACACCATGGACCACAAAGCGACAAAAGGCTGACAGAATGACAGTCATCACCCAGTCGCACCACTGTGCCTGCGAGCAATCACACACAATTTCATGTTCCACAAAGCATTCTGTCATCAGAGCGAACAACCAACAATGAAAAACAAATCAACGATGTGTTCGTTTGAAATACGACTATAAAAGACAAAGGAACCATGTCAATGAAAGTGCCTATTGAATTCTGTGCAGCAAGAGGGTGTCAACGGCATTTTAGCTGATGGTGTGAAGTTTTGTCCCGTTTTTGTATGCTGCATGAGTCATTGAGAGTGTGTTCGTTGGCTCCAGATGCTATCCATAAATGTGACTCCCAGTGTTGAATTCTGGGTGCACCTGCATGTGTGGGAACTCTGGCCCCTGACCCCATGGAGGATTGCATTTTCCTTGAGTCTTTGGGTTTGTTTGGTTTGTTTTGAAAAAAAAAAGAAACGACAGAAGGTTACATTGCAGATTGTTTCACAATCAGTTGCTTTTCATTTCAGCAGGAAATGCTGGAATTGAAAGTTGTTTGCACGGAGGAGCAAACAGTCAGTCCACTTGGGTCAGAAACTGCTTTTCTGGTCTGGGCTCTCTCAAATTGCTCGTGTTTTTTCCTGCATGCAGCTGAACACCGATTTCCACACAAGCCATCACCATCAGCAATTTAACGTTTTGAATTGGTGCAATTGTTTTCCACCAGCAACGCTAAAAATATTGTGTGCACTTTGAATGAGACTGGAAAGAGAAACAGTGTCAGCTGGTCTGGTGGAGTCAACGCGATGTATTCCAGACTGATGCTGCCCTTCATTTGGGCGTTGGTCTGGGTGCCATTGTTGCATGGGCAGGATCCCAATCAGGAAGCACAGCCCGACAGCGCCGCATCACGAAACGAGACCGGTACCCATCCCTATGATTCTTTGCTGCAAGAAATCCTCCAGGGAAGTTCGTATTCCTCCCGACAGGCACCGAGACACCGGGGCAAACCTTGTCGAGTTCAAGTCTCACTTCACATCAGGAATTTCAACTTCATCAGTGACGTTGACATGACGGTTCAGATGGATTTTCTGCTGCGACACGTATGGCAGGACCGGAGACTGGAGTTTGATCCCAGAAGGCACGGTTACGAGCCGACCGACAGGGTTCGCCTGCTGGCTAAAGACGTGTCCGGCAGGATTTTTCTTCCTGACACCCATTTCAGGTAAGTGTCATTGCTATTCTCTTGGGGATGTGGGCGCGCATTCAGGGTTTGGGTGGTGAAGGGGGGTGCTCGGAACCCAAAATCAGACCTTTTTATCTGGCTTCTTGGTAAAGATGACGTGGTGAGTGTTGGGCTTGCACAAAAGACGCCCAGGGGCACACAATCGTTATGTCACCGCCCCGTATTGAGTCAGGATTCTACATAGAGAAAGAGACCTGAAGAGACCCATATCTCTGCAAAGGTATGGGTTCGGAAAAACTTCACCACCCCCTCCCCCATTTGAATTATTTTCTGGGAAGTTGAAAGACCACGCCAATTTCTCGGACTGGAGGAAGGTCTGAGGAAGGCCGGTTCACCTCTGGTGTTTATGTCCACCAGGATGTAAACAAACAAGATCTGAACGGAATAAAACGCGTGCGACTTATGTGGGATCACCTGTTTATGTGTCCTTATGAACTGAACAGGCTGACAGACGGTTATTCCGGTCACGGAGCTGCTCAATCCAGGAAAAGTGACTCACAGCAATGAGCTGCTGTGGTGTCATTGCACAACAAATGTGTTGTTCTTGGTGTTTTGTCTGTTAGACACGCAGATCTGTCTCTGGACCCAGAAGACATGACGGAACACAACACGCAGCTCACACTGAACGCAACAGGCCATCTGCGACTCGTCAGGTTAGTTTGCAAAGTCAGTCGCCACACCAGGCCATAGGAGAGGGTGTTTGTTGGAATTGGGCAGGGGGGTGATGGAACTCCTTTTTTGTTAAAACTCAGGGAGCTCTTGTCTGGGAAGGACTCAGGGAACTCTTGTTGGGTTGAACTCAGGGAACTCTTGTTGGGTTGAACTCAGGGAACTCTTGTTTGGGTGGAACTCAGGGAACTCTTGTTTGGGTGGAACTCTTTGTACTGTTTGGGTGGAACTCACGGAACTCTTGTTGGGTGGAACTCAGGGAACTCTTGTTGGGTAGAACTCAGGGAATTCTTGTTTGGGTGAAACTCAGGAAATTCTTGTTCATCAGGGATCTCTTGGTGGAACTTTGGGAACTCTTATTTGGATGGAACTCAGGGAACTCTTGTTTGGGAAGGACTCAGGGAACTCTTGTTGGGTTGAACTCAGGGAACTCTTGTTTGGGTGGAACTCAGGGAACTCTTGTTTGGGAAGGACTCAGGGAACTCTTGTTTGGGTTGAACTCAGTGGACTATTGTTTGGGCGCAACTCAGGGGACTCTTGTTGGAACTCAGGGAACTCTTATTGAGGCTCTAATTGCATCCAAGTCTGGCACGTGATTATTATGAAGCTTCAGAAGAAGCAAACTCAAATGGCCCAACCATTTTGAAGAATCTCGCCATGGGAGGTCCGAATTAGCCTTTGGTGGCTGCACCAGCTGGATGAAGTTCTTTTTCAACCTCTTTGCTTTTACAGCTCTGTACTGTAATTTTTTCAGGCATCTGAAGGCAACGTTTTCGTGCCCAATGGATTTGCACCGATTCCCATTTGACACCCAGATGTGCCCAATCAGGATCGAGAGTTTTGGTTACGACGGGCGGTCTTTGCTCTTTGATTGGGCCTCCCACTCGCTGCACTTGGAAGTAAATGTTAAGTAAGTGTCTTGGCCCATGCAGGTGCAGATACGTGGACCACAGCAAATTGACCTTCAATGCTTTTGACGGTCCTGTTGTCCCACGTTTCTTTGGTCTTTCTGGGCCTATCTGATTTTTTCATCAGTCTGAATTTCATTGCAATGAGATTTTGAAAATCAAAACATGGATGATGATTGCCAATTTTCGCTCCTTGCATGGGTGTTGAGTTCCATGGCTTTGAATGTTCTGTCAGTTTGCATGGAGATTTGTTTTCTGCAGACTGCAAAAATTCCAGCTGGAGTCGAGCATACTGGATGACTGTTCAATGGTCTACTCCGGAGTTCCCTACTCCTGTCTGGAAGTTCGACTGCTCCTGAGAAGGAACAGGAGCTTGTATGTTATCCAGGTGTGCAACCCTGAACTTTCGTACATCTATGCAGTCTTTGTTCTGACCAGTGCATCCATGGTAGGCGCAGATGAAAGTGAATTCTCAAACTTTGAGAAAAAAAGTTCAGATTCGTTCTTTTGTCCCATATATATCGGCTGATGTCAGTTTGGTTGCCACGCATGCAGGTTGCGTAGCACAACCAAAACAGGATTTCATGACTGAACTTCCAGGGTCAGTCCCAAAATTCCAGTTTTTCCAGGATGTGTGGGGACCCGGTTTTCAGGTCAAGGTCAAGTTTCCTGGATCTCCCCTGCTCTCTTTCAGGTCTTTTTGCCGTCAGTGATACTGGTTGCGTTGTCATGGTCGGTGTTCTGGGTGAAGGCAGATTCTGGATCCAAGGTCAGTATGCAGCAAGACTGATCAGAAATAAACGTCCCTGCTCACAAGAAAATTTCTGCATAAACAGAAAGCGTCGAGGCCGAGTTCTGCTGCGGAAGATTTTTGTTGTTGGGGAGGGGGATCCACAACGACGATACAACGACGCGACTTACAAAGGCCACTCTGCCAGCTGAAACATCGCGGCCTAAAACCATGTGTCACAAAACCATTTTTCAGATTGGGCATCAACTGGTGATTATTCTGACCCTTCTGGCCCTGAACATCGGGATAAACCAGACGCTGGCGCCGGTATCCTACATCAATCTTCTGGATGTCTGGTTCTTCGCTTCTCTGATCATGGTTTGCGCTGCTCTTCTCCAATGCATCACTGTCAACTACATCGCGGAGTCAGCCGAGGAACCTCCAGTAGACGCCGCGGAACCACCGGCTGCTGTTGAGGGAAACGACAAAACCAAAGACGAGACAGAAACGAAACGCGAAGAAAGGCGGAGATTTTTCATGAACAGACCCCTCGCCTTGTGTAAAACAGGACGAAGCAGGGCACAAATTAGTCTGAACCTAAACAAGACTTCCAGATGGCTCTTCCCCTTGGTGTACGTCTGTTTCAACGCAGTCTATTGGGCATTGTTTTCTGTCGAATTTTGATTTTGTGTTTCTTTCCCTGTGGATTCAACAACCCCCCAACAAGACCTCTGGTTCCACCTTCATTGATGTTTGCGAAGAAAAAAATGTGTGTGAAATGCTCCCACGTCTGTGTTGTGAGAGCTTGTCGTGCTGACGTCCCGAAGCTTTGACAGAAACATGCTCGCTTGATGCAAAAATAAATTAATTCCTTGGTGATTTCCAAGTTCATCGGACCTTTATTTTGTGAACACGTCAGTATTACAAGGGACATAACAAACAACTGCACTGACCCCAGAAACAATTCCATTCTTGAGCGGCCAGCTTCACCTCGTGACAAGACCGAGTTGATGCAGAATGGCACCTAGACCCATCCCGGCACTGGCATCAGTGCCGGTGCTGGCGTTGTGTGTCTGAAAATGTGGAAATACTGACACAACGCCCGATGCTGACGCAACGCCCTCAGAGCATGACGAATCAAGCCAGAACTGCCGAGCAAATTGAGAGGCACAGGTGTCGTTTCAAGTCCAGGTGGCACCAACAAAGAAAGACAAAAGTCCGGCATGAATTCGCTCCTGCGTGAATTGTTCCAATGCCCAGACGCTTTGCTTCGGTCCCGGATTTGCAAAAAGCACTGCTGATCAGCGCCGAGGCCGCACTTCTGTC